>Ga0210020_1000071_pt1 | contig 114171 bp, 102 predicted proteins | sample CryGeymeta201514_FD_183980 | JGI IMG/M metagenome (GOLD analysis project Ga0210020, IMG submission 183980) | Groundwater microbial communities from Crystal Geyser aquifers in Utah, USA - Crystal Geyser metaG 2015-14 (SPAdes) (version 2) | ecosystem: Environmental > Aquatic > Deep subsurface >... | reverse complement strand
TAGTTAAGGGAGTTCCATACGTCAACCCAGAAGGATATCTATTTTTAGATCAAAAAAGAAAACTCGGATTGGTTAAAAGAATTAAAAAACAAATCGATAAATTCGCTTTGACTAATAAAGATCTTGGGCTTTCAACTTGATAATTTTCAACCTATTACAAAAACGTTAGTCAGAATAAAAAAGAAACCCTATGGGTCTCTCACCTCCATAGGGTTAATGTAAATTGCTATTGCCAACAATAAATTGAGGGATTAATTAATTTGAAGTGTTGACAAAACAAAATTAACCATCATAATTAACTTTGTGTTACGGTAAAGCCGTAATTGGCAAGAATTGACTATTTATTTTTGAAAAATTGCCGTTTTTGTAAAAAATATCCTCAAAAAATTCAAAAAAACCATTGTTTAATCTCATTAAAATAAAAGACCCTATAGTCTCTCACCTCCATAGGGTCCATGCAAATTGCTATTATCAACAACTATTTTGAGATAATTAATAAAAACTGTTGACCTATTTAAGTTAAGAAAAAAAAGACTTCTTTCCATTAACAAATATTAAGAGCTTCATGTGAGATTTTTAAAAATGCATGTATTTACAGCTTAATCTAAAACTAATAAGTATTCATTATTATTTTTAATAAACGGCTTCAATTATAAGATAAAGCCCCTTTTTCTGGCTTCATTAATAAGGGTTTCATCTTGGCCATCATCAATTAAAAAGATTTCTTTAAGTTGTTTTTTTCGTTTTTCTATGGCACTTAATGAAATATCTAAATGGGCAGCAAGACTTTTGTTTTTAGCTCCTTGAGACAATAGATATAATATTTTCCTGTTTTTGTCGTCAATAACAATATCGCTTTCATTGATCTTTCTTAAATGACTGTTTACGGTACCACTATAAAATGGAGGGTTATAAAGTACTGCTTGGAATGCACTGGATAATTCGCTAGATGTTAAATCGCTTTTTATTAAAAATCCTTCAGGTTTAATGGTTTTTATAATATTATGAATTCTGTAGGATTCGTCAAACATAGTTAGTATAATAATTTTAGCTTTGGGTAACATTTTGCGAGCATAAATGGCCAAATCTTCACCAGAGTTCATGATTCCATCTTTTGAAGGCGGCAAACTTATATCTACGAATAAAACATTGTAATGGTTATTTGATTTTACAGATTTATACATGCAATCTATGGCTTGATCGCAATTGTTAGCAATGTCAATATTTAAAATCTGATTTTCTTTTTTGGTGAATTGCAATGTATTTTGATACCCTTCAATAATCATTGGGTGGTCATCAATCATTAGTATTTTAATGGTTTCTATCATTTTAAGTTATATAGGGACTCTTATTTTAACGGTTGTTCCAACATCTTTTACAGATTCAATGCTTAATTGGCCATTTATTTCTTCTACTCTAGAATTTATATTTTTTAAACCAATACCTGATTTAGCTTTATTGACATCAAAACCAGAACCGTCGTCTTTAATACTGACTAAAATTACATTATTTTTTAATTGAATCCCAATTTTAATGATATTTGCGTTAGCATGTTTAAAAATATTATGGATAGATTCTTGAAGTATTCTATAAACGTGGATTTTATTTTTATTGGTTAAATCTTCCCAGTTTATAGAGTCATCATAATCAAATTTATAGTTTAATTTATAGGCTTTTGTTTGGGTTTCTAAAAGGCTTTTAATAATATCGACAAAGCCAGAACCCGAAATAAAATCGGTGTTTAATTCATGAGATACTTTTCTAATATCATTCTCAATTTTTTGAAGATCTTGAATGTACCGGTTTCTTGTTTCAATGGCCTCTGCACTTGTAGCCATATTTAAGCTATCTAGGCTTAATCTTGTACCAAATAATCGGCCTAAAACACCATCATGAAGTTCTTGTGATATATTTTTCTTTTCTAAAATCCTTGCTTCTTCAATTTTTTCTTGTTGCGTAAGCATTAAGTTGTAGATTTCTTCGTTGGTCTCTTGTTGCTTTTGAACAAATTGCAACTCTTTGTTTTTAGAGCGTTGATTGATAATGATATAAATTAATATTGCTGACGTTAATATGATGATTGAAATGATGGTTAACCACAACTTTTCTCTGGCAATTTGGATGTTTTTTTGTTCAATTTCTTTGGTTTCAAAACGAATTCTGGCAAACTTGTTTCTTGTTGTTCTTTCTACTTTCACCAAACTGTCGTTCAGCTTGATATAAGCGTTATAAAATTTTACTGCAGTACGGTCGTCTTCAATTTTTGAGAGTAATAACAACGATTTTAATAAATCATCATTATGGTATTCCTCAGAGATGTTTTTTGCCCGATAGGCATAGTATTTTGCAGAATCCTTTTGGTTGAAGGTATGGTAATATTCTGCCAAATGCTGATTAATGACTATGGAATTATACTTGGCAGAATTATCTCCTAAACTATCACAAATCTTTAAAGCTTTTAGGTATAAATCTGGTAACCTTTCATAGTTTTTTGAAAGAAATAATGTATTTGCATAATTATCAAGAACAAGTGCATAAAAATCAGGACGTTCTGAAATAGTTTTTTTATCATCTAAAATTATGTTATAATTTTTAATAGCCACCTCATGATCACCTGAATTATTATAAGACAAAGCTAAATTATTAATCGTTCTATATATGCTTAATTTATTGTCTCCTGGCAAATCTTTTTTTAAATCTAAAGCTTTATTAAAATACAAAACTGACTCTTCAAATTGCTCCATTTGCCCAAAAACTAGTCCTAAATTATTGAAAATAAATGATTTTATTTCTTTGACTTCGTTAGTTGATTCTAACAAATCTAATTGAGAAATAGCTTCGATTGAAGTTACCTCGCTTCCTATAAAATCTTTTTCGTTTTTTTGTATTACTGCTATTCTTAGTAAAGTTTGTGCCGTATTAAAACTGCTTCTTAAGGCTTTAAATAGCTTTTCAGCGTTATGATAATAAAAATAAGCACTATCGCTTTGTCTGCTTTTTAGTCTATAAAATTCACCTAAATTATAATGTGTATTAGCTAAAGACAAGGAATCATTAGCTTTGAATGCCAACTTTAAATTTTCGAAATTGGTGGTCTTAAAATTATGATCTAATCCCATTTCCCAATAAAGATTGGAAATGGACAAATTAGACTGAACTATTCCCGATAAAAAATCTGAACTATCAGCCAATTCTTTAGCTTTAAGAGCAAAAGCCAAGCGCTCTTGATTAGAAAATAAATTAGCTTTCTTTGATTTATAAATTAATACTTCTATTGAATCTAGAACGGGTTGCTTGTTACTTGTTTGTGAATAAGAAGCGCACAAGCTTACTATTAGAAAGATATATATTAAATAACATTTCAATTTCAAGGATTTACATTCAATTTCCTCAAATGTATTTATTATTTTTTAAATATCATTAAATAAAAAAAGCCCTTTACCATTTGTAAAGAGCTTTTAATATTTAAAACTATCATTTTTTATTAAACATCATCTGCACCACCGCCAGTAAAGTGCACATTCTGGATTTCTGGTGCTATTAATACATCATCTTCATTTAAATCTTGTTTAGTACAAGAAGTAAACGTAGCAAAAACAATGGCTAAGATTAAGGTAATTTTTAGGGCTTTCATATCTATTCAATTTTAAGGTTATACAATTTTCAATTAAATTATTATTATAAATAATTTAAAAACGTTAAAGACTTTGAAAACAAAATCTTAAATGAGGGAAAAATGGATAATTAATTTAAAATTAAATGCACAAAAGCACTTAATAATTTAATTTATAGTTTTTTGAGGGAATTGACATTGCTGTCAAAAAATGGATTAATTTTTCTTAACAAACTTAGGGAATACTTTGGCGCTTATTAAGAACGGCTAATATAGACTTAATGATTGAAACAAACAAAATAAATTCGATAAAAAACATATTTCATCGATAAATTGTAATTTTTAATCTAAAGTGTTGAATCACTTTTAACTAAACTAGTCTTTATAATCTTAGTTGAAAACTCTAATTCTTCAGAAGATTTATGTTGTAACCTATTTAAAAGTAATTTCGTAACACAAGCTCCAATGTCATTTGCATGCTGGCGGATGGTTGTTAATCTTGGTATGCAATGGTTTGCTATGGTTAAACTTGTAAACCCCATGACAGAAATATCTTTTGGAACTTTAAGACCATAACTTAAGGCTGTATTAAGCGCTATAACACCTGATGAACTATCGGCCGAAATAACACCATCTATCATCTTATTATCTTTTAGAAACTTCATGATTTTCTTTTGTTCATCATCTTTTTCAGCCAACTTTAAAACATATCCTGTTATTCTTGGCTCTTCATCTATCGCTTTTAAAAATCCTTTTTCTCTGAGTTTTCCAAGGCTTAAATCATCAATAGTACTCATAAAGGCAATATGTTTTCTTTTTTCACCTATCAACATTTTTGCTGCATTATATGTGGCATCAAAATCATCAACAATGACTTTGTCACACAACACATCATTGGCAACTCTATCAAACATAACAATGGGTAACCCTTGATTAATAATTTTATTGAAATGAGCGGTCTCGTTTTTCATTTGCGTTTCTTTTGAAACCGCTAGAATAAAACCATCAACACTACCATTTGCCAACAGTTGCAAACTTTTAATTTCTTTCTCTAAAGATTCATTTGAAATACAAGTAATAATATTATATCCATACTCTGTAGCTTCTCGTTCTATTGCAAATAACACCTTTGCTAAAAAGTGGTTTAGAATATTTGGAATAATAACTCCTATGGTTTTTGTTTTGTTTTGCTTTAAACTTAACGCAACTTTATTGGGTTTATAGTTGTATAAGGCCGCAAGTTCTTTAACGCGCTTAACGGTTTCTTCACCAATTTCATCACTATTATTCAGTGCTTTTGAAACTGTAGATATTGAAACGTTTAATTCTTTGGCTAATTGTTTTAAAGTGACCATAGTAAAAACCCATTATTTATGAATGCAATTTACAAAATTACCCGTTTAAATGCATAAAGAAGTTATGTTATAAAAACAATAAGAATTTATAGGGTAAAATGGCCTTAAAATAAAAAAGTGCTTCCAACCTAATGAAAGCACTTTTTTTGCTATTAATCATCAAAATTTTAAACCATCAACAATCAAAGGGTAAAAATAAATTCAAAAATTAAAGTATTAAGTAACAAATGTTACACATTAAAATTTACATGGTTGATTTGGTGGAAAACTCAAATAATCAAAAAACAAGTTTCTATGGACTCTAATCTGATTTTAAAATAAACCCTCTGTTATGAACATTTTCAATCTTGACGGAGAGGTCTTCACTCAAGTATTTTCTCAATCGTGTTATAAATACATTCAAGCTTTTTTTGTTAAAGTAATCATTTTTACCCCATAAATGGGTCAAAATTTCTTTATGGGTACACAAGCTATTTTTATGTGCTATTAAATATTGTAACAATTCACTTTCTCTATTGGTTAAAGAAATTATTTTGTCTTTAAACTGCAATTCTTGTTTTTTGGCATTAAACAGGTATTGGTTTAACTTAAAGGAATCTTTAGTCTTAAGGTTTCTGTTTTGGGTTTTTAGCCTTGATAATAAAGCATTTATTCTTAAAACCAAGACTTCCTCATCAATGGGTTTTTTTAAATAATCTACAGCTCCAAGAGAAAATCCTTTTAAAACATCAATTTTAAGGGATCTTGCCGTTAAAAAAAGAAATGGCAAATTAGGGTGCATGTTTTTTATTTTTTGAGCAAAACTAAATCCGTCTATGTCTGGGAGCATAACATCTAAAATGGCTAAATCATAGAAGTTTTCTTCTAGCATTTTATAACACATCACACTGTTTTTAGCCCAAAACATTTCAAAATGATTCATTTTAAGGTATTCTAAAAGCAAATACCCTAGCGTTTCGTCGTCTTCAAGTAAGATTATTTTATATTTTTTGCTGGTCATGGATTAGTGGGATATCAATAATTACTGTAGTGCCTAAACCTAAATTACTTTCAATTTTAATTTTACCCTTATGTTTTTTGATGACCTCTTTAACATAACTTAAGCCCAAACCATACCCTTTCACCTTATGAAGGTTCCCATCTGAAACTCTATAGTATTTTTTAAAGATTAGTTTTTTTTCTTTTTTGCCTATTCCAATACCATTATCGGCTATTGTAATGTGCAAATGCTTTTTAACTTTTTCTGCCTTTAATTGTATAACCGGTGCTTCTGAGTATTTTTGCGAATTTTCTAAAATATTGATAATGGCATTTTCCAAATGATTTATTTCTGCTTTTAAATAAAACACGCCCTCTTCAATTTCGTAATGAAATTGACTTTTTTGAAGTTTAGACAAGGCTTCAAAATTTGAACATATTTTAATTAAATTCAATTTAAAGTTAACTTCTTCTAAATTAAATAGTTTATTTTGAAACTCTAGTTTTCCAAGTTCTAAAACTTTATTGATGTGTTCATTTAACCTATCAAGCTGTTGCCTTATAATAATTAAGAACTGTTGTTTCTTAGGATCTATGCCATCTTCTAAAATTTTGGTTGCCAAACCTATTGAAAAAACAGGCGTTTTAAGCTCATGAGTTAAATTATTTATAAATGCATTTGTGGTTGTAATAATTTGTCTTTGCCAATACACAGATTTTAGCACCCAAATAAATATGACAATTATTACCGTTAAACATAAAATACTTGGAATGGTTAAGCCATTTAATTGAGATAAAAAATAGGTGTTTAAATCTTTAAACTGTAATTCTAAGATTATATGTTGGTCCACTAATTTTGGCAAATAACCTTCCAAATAAATGGGATACTTAACAACATCCTTACAGGATTTAAAAGTGTGTGGCGATTTTAAATAAAAACTACTGTCTCTTGTAAACAATCGATATGAAAAATCGGTTTCAATACCGTTGAATGACAGCCTGTAGCTAATAATGTCGTTTAGGAATTTTTTTGAGGCATCCTGAACACTATCCATACTCAAATTAAAATAAGTTTCGTCTTTAATCAATGCCCTACCAACCAAAAAGGACAACTGATTTTCTGTAACCAAATCTTGTTTTATACTTTGACTAGCAATAGCAATGTTTTTATTAAATTGAACTTTAGCCAGATTAAGACCAATCTTTAGATACTGATATTGCACTACAAACAATGCTAGAACACTAACAACAAAAATGGTAATATATAATGTTCTCTTGTTCAAGATATATTAAAATATGAAAAAAGAATAAATTTAAAAAACTCAAAAAAAATAAAATTATTTCTTACTTATGGAAAAGATTAACAAATTTAATCACCTATAACTTACCGATGTTAATGTTAAAATTAAGCACTAAAAAAGTAATTTATTTCAGGCTAAATTTACAGTTTATTTTTAAATTTTTAAGCATTTAACAATTTCAGAACAAAGCTGTAAAAACAATCTAGAAGTTTTAATTTAAAATCACCCAAAAAAGTGAACCCTAAATTTCTAATTAATCATGTTGGTTGTATTTTGTAAAAAAAACTAACAAAGATGTTTATGGCAATTGAATAACTGAATACAACTTGTTTTTAAGGCCATTAAGACTTTTTTTACAGGGATAATGCAGCTCAAATATGCAAAAAAATTCATTGCTTTATCCATACCATTATTAGTTTGTAAAAATTACACGCTACTATTTGGTTATCACATAGATTATCGTAAATTTGCAAACTCTTTTTGAGAGAGGAATGTTTAATTAGAAAAAATAATACGTGTGGATACATTAAGCTACAAAACAATTTCAGCCAACAAAGCTACTGTTAACAAGGAGTGGGTTTTAGTGGACGCTGAGAATCAAAGCTTAGGTCGTTTAGCTTCAAACGTTGCAAAACTTTTAAGAGGCAAACACAAGCCTAACTTCACACCACATGTTGATTGCGGCGATAACGTGATTGTTATTAATGCAGAAAAAATCAACTTAACAGGAAACAAGTGGAATGATAAAACATACATTCGTCACACAGGTTATCCAGGTGGTCAAAGAAGCCTATCTGCTACAGAAATGTTTGGAAAAGATCCAGCAAGATTAGTAGAAAAGTCAGTTAAAGGAATGTTGCCTAAAAACAAATTAGGGGCAGATTTATTCCGTAATTTAAATGTTGTTGTTGGTTCTGCGCATACGCATGCTGCACAAAAACCAAAAACAATTAACTTAAACGAATTCAAATAAATGGAAGTAATTCACAAAATTGGCCGTAGAAAAACGGCTGTTGCTCGTGTATATGTAGCCTCAGGAAAAGGGAACATTACAGTTAATAAAAAAGACATAGCGGCTTATTTTACAACTGCAACATTGCAGTACAAAGTAAAACAACCATTGGTTATGACTAACAATGATAGCAACTTTGATATTACAGTAAATGTATTTGGAGGTGGTATTACTGGTCAGGCAGAAGCTGTTCGTTTAGCAATCTCTCGTGCTATGTGCGAGTTAGATGCTGAAAACAGACTAACACTAAAACCAGAAGGATTATTAACTAGAGATCCAAGAATGGTAGAGCGTAAAAAATTCGGTCAGAAAAAAGCGCGTAAAAAATTCCAGTTCTCTAAACGTTAATAGTATCCGAAATGTCATGCTGAGCGCAGTCGAAGCACTTTCATTTCAAACAAAAAATTTAACCCAGTTATTGTTGTCCATGACCCTTAAAAGTCAGGATTTAGTTTAGCATCTAAATGAAGCCAAGAGCCAAAAGCTAAAAGCTAAAAGCCAAATGGAACATTGCTAATTCAACAGAACGTAAACTATTACAAAATGGCAGTAGAAGTAAAAGAATTACTTGAAGCAGGTGTACACTTTGGTCACCTAACACGTAAGTGGGATCCAAACATGGCTCCTTACGTTTATATGGAGCGCAACGGCATCCATATTATAAACCTTTACAAAACAGCAGCAAAAATTCAAGAAGCTGGTACAGCATTAAGCAAAATTGCTAATTCTGGACGTAAAATCTTATTTGTTGCTACTAAAAAACAAGCAAAAGATATTGTTGCTGAAAAAGCGGGAGCTATCAATATGCCTTACATTACAGAAAGATGGCCAGGTGGTATGCTAACTAACTTTATTACTATTAGAAAAGCTGTTAAAAAAATGGCTTCAATTGATAGAATGAAAAAAGACGGTACGTTCATGACATTATCTAAAAAAGAACGTTTACAAGTAGATCGTTTAAGAGCTAAGTTAGAGAAAAACTTAGGATCCATTAGCGACATGACACGTTTACCAGGCGCTTTATTTGTGGTTGATATTAAACGTGAGCACATCGCTATAAAAGAAGCACAGAAATTAAACATTCCCATTTTTGCTATGGTTGATACCAACTCTGATCCTCGTCAGGTTGATTATGTTATTCCAGCAAACGATGATGCTTCAAAATCTATTGATAAAATTTTATCATACGTTACAAGCTATATTAGCGAAGGATTACTAGAGCGTAAAGCTGAAAAAGATGCTTCTTCTGAAGGTGATGATTCAAATGAAGAACTAGAAGCAGTAGAAACTAAAACAGTAACTTCAAAAGCAAAAGCTAAAAAAGTAGTAGCTGACGAAGAAGAATAAATTAAATACTAACAAAGCATACAACAAGTCGTTTAATTAATTTCTTCATTGAAACCAATTGAACGACTTTTTAAATTTTAAAATATGGAATCTATGTTAAAAATAACCGCTGCAGAAGTAAACAAACTAAGACAAACTACTGGCGCAGGCATGATGGACTGCAAAAAAGCTTTAGTAGAAGCTGAAGGTGATTTTGAAAAAGCTATTGAAATTTTACGTAAAAAAGGTCAAAAAGTGGCTGCAAACAGAGCAGACAGAGAATCAACTGAAGGCGCTGCCATTGCAAAAGTAAACGAAGCTAAAACCGTTGGCGTTGCCATTGTTTTAGGTTGTGAAACTGACTTTGTTGGAAAAAATGAAAATTTTGTAAAGCTGGCAAACGACTTTGCAGACTTAGCATTCAACTACAACACTAAAGAAGCCTTTTTAGCTGCTAATTTTGATGGTATGACCGTTGCTGAAAAATTAATAGAGCAAACAGGTGTTATTGGTGAAAAATTAGAAATTAATGCCTTTGAAAAAATTGAAGCTCCTTTAGTAGGTTCATACATTCATGCTGGAAACAAAATTGCAACATTAGTTGGTTTATCTGCAAATGTTGATGGTGCAGATGTGGTAGCCAAAGACGTAGCCATGCAAGTTGCTGCCATGAACCCAATAGCTTTAAATGAAGAATCTGTTGATGCATCCATTATTGAAAAAGAAATCGAAATTGCCAAAGATCAATTACGACAAGAAGGAAAACCAGAAGCTATGTTAGATAACATTGCTAAAGGTAAATTAAACCGCTTCTTTAAAGACAACACCTTAGTTAATCAAGAATTTATTAAAGATAGCAAAATAAATGTTGCTGCCTATGTAAAATCAATTGGAAAAGATGTTACAGTTGTTAACTTTAAAAGAGTAACATTAGGGTAATTTTAATTACAATACAATATATTCAAAGCTTCTCATTTATTTGAGAAGCTTTTTTTATAATCTAAAAACAAAAAAAATATGTAATTTTGTTAAACCTTTACAGGCATTATGAAGTGAGCCAAAAAATAACCTTGTCATCAACCAAAATGATTGATGGTAAATTTCATCAGACCTCTAAAAAACCATAGATTTATACAAATGAAATACAAAAGAATCCTGCTTAAATTATCTGGTGAAGCCTTAATGGGGTCTCGTCAATACGGAATAGATCCCGAACGTTTAACAGAATATGCTCTAGACATTAAAACCATTACCGATCAAGGTGTTGAAGTTGCCATCGTTATTGGTGGTGGAAATATTTTTAGAGGAGTTGCTGGCGCCAGTAAAGGTATGGATAGAGTACAAGGAGACCATATGGGCATGCTTGCTACCGTTATTAATGGTTTAGCGTTGCAAAGCGCCTTGGAAAACGCAGGCATTCCTACAAGGCTGCAATCTGCCATTAAAATCAATGAAGTGGCAGAACCATTTATTCGTCGCAGAGCTATGCGTCATCTTGAAAAGGGGCGCGTTGTTATTTTTGGTGGTGGCACAGGAAACCCTTATTTTACAACAGATTCTGCTGCTGTATTAAGAGCCATTGAAATTGAAGCCGATGTTATTTTAAAAGGCACTCGTGTTGATGGTATTTACAATGTAGATCCTGAAAAAGACTCAAAAGCCGTGAAGTTTGACACCATTTCATTTGATGAAGTTCTTAAAAAAGGCCTAAAAGTCATGGACACCACAGCTTTTACATTAAGCCAAGAAAATGATTTACCAATCATTGTTTTTGACATGAACAAAAAAGGAAATCTCTTTAAAGTAGTTTCCGGTGAAAATATTGGCACCGAAGTTAGTTGTTAAACTAAGACATTATATATTAAAAATTTAAAGTTTATAGTGATGGATGAAGACATACAATTCATATTAGACACAGCAAAAGAAGCTATGGATAATGCTGTTAAACATTTAGAAAAACAATTTGTAAATATCAGGGCTGGAAAAGCAAGTCCAGCCATGTTAGGAAGCGTTATGGTGAATTACTATGGCGCTCAAACCCCTTTAAATCAGGTAGCCAATGTTAATACACCTGATGGCAGGACCATTACCGTTCAACCATGGGAAAAAAAGATGCTTCAAGAAATTGAAAAAGGCATTATGATTGCCAATTTAGGTTTTAATCCTATGAATAACGGAGACACGATTATTATTAATGTTCCTCCTTTAACAGAAGAACGAAGAAAAGATCTTGCAAAACAAGCTAAAGCCGAAGCTGAAGACGCTAAAATTGGTGTTAGAAGCGCTAGAAAAGATGCCAATACCGAAATTAAAAAAGCCGATCATATTTCAGAAGACTTTAAAAAGAATGCTGAAATTGACATACAACATTTAACCGATACCTACGTTAAAAAAATTGATGATTCCCTAGAAGTCAAAGAAAGGGAAATCATGACCGTATAATGTTAGAAGCGACCAAGTAGTCGCTTCTTTTTTAACCTTTAACTTTTCACTTTTCATTTTTTATAATGATAAAAATTGGCAGCATTGTTTTCTTTCTTCTGGCTATTAACATGCTGTATTCACAAAATGATTCCATTAGGTCGTCTTCAAAAGAAAGTGATACAATAAAAAATACTGAACTTGTTAAACAGTTAGGTAACGGATATTTCCCAACTAAGTTTTTCAACTTCGATTTAAGATATTTAATAAAATACAATCAATACGAAGCTCTACGAACAGGTCTTGGCGGTATTACCAGTGATGATTTTTCAGAAACATTTAGACTAAACACCTATGTGGTTTATGGATTTAGAGATCACCGATTTAAATACAGTTTTGGAGGAGGTTTACGTTTAAATAAAAAAACAAATACATGGCTTAACGCATCTTACACAGATGATTTACAAGAATCTGGAAGCTCTGCTTTTTTAACCGATAAACGATTTTTTCAACTTTTTGAACCTCGCTTATTAAACATTAGTTTATTCCATAAACATACTACAAGAGCCGTTTCCATAGAGCATAAATTCAACCAAAAAATTCAAACAGAAATACAATTGGCATTAAGCTTTATTGTTCCAACTTATAACTATAGTTTTATCATTAATGGCAATAGTTATGATTCTTTTCATATAAGTACTGTAAAAAGTTCCGTTCAATGGAGTCCGTTCAGTAAATTTCAATGGAATAAAAACTCCCAACAAGAAATAAAAAATAGCTATCCAAAATTTACTTTTCAATATACAAAAAGCATTAAAGGACTTGCAGAAAGTGACTTTAGCTTTTCTAAATTAGACTTCAGAACCATTCATCAGGTTGAGCATTCCAATAATGCCTTGTCTGAAATAACCATTGTTTCAGGAATTACCAATGGCGAAACACCTTTAACCCATTTATACCATGCCTACCCTAATAACATTACTAAAGAGACCATCATGCAACGGTTTTCTGTTGCTGGACTTAATAGTTTTGAAACGATGTTTTTCAACGAATTCTTTTCTGATAGATTCACCACCGTTCAATTAAAACATTTTTTTAGTCCGTTTATAATCTCAGCACGTTTTAAGCCACAATTGGTATTAATTTCTAGAGCCGCATTAGGAAACATCCATCACACAGAAAGGCATCAAGATATTACATTTAATGCTTTAAATAAAGGTTATACCGAGTCTGGTTTTGAGTTAAACAAACTACTTTTTGGTTTTGGTTTAAGTTTTACCTACCGTTATGGGGCTTATCACCTCCCTGAAATAAGTGATAATATTGCCTTTAAATTTACATTTAACGTAACATTATAACACTATAATCATGTCTAATAGGTTGTTTTTTCTACCTTTGCGCAACTTTTTAATTTAACATGCTAAAACTATTTACAAAAGACTTTTGGGATATTATTGCAAGACTCATTTTGCGAAATAAAATAGTAATCCTTATAAGTTTAATTGGTATTACCATATTTTTTAGTATGCAATGGAAAAACATGCGTTTTACCTATACAGAAGCCAATTTGTTGCCAGATGACCATGAAGTAAACATAACCTACAATCATTTTTTAAAAACTTTTGGTGAAGAAGGTAACTTAATTGTTATTGGCATTAAAGACTCCACCCTTTTTACTGTTGAAAAACTGAATGCATGGAATACATTATCGGATGAGTTTAAAGCTTTTGATGAAGTTGAAACCGTTGTTTCAATTAAAGACCTTCAAAAGTTAGTAAAGGATCCTATCAATGAAAAATTTATTTTACAACCTTTTATAAAAGACTCGATAACTTCTAAAAAACAATTAGAAACTTTAGAAAACGACCTATTTAAAAAATACCCCTTTTATGACAACTTTTTATTTAATAAAAACACCAAAACCATACGAACGGCTATTTATTTAAAAAAAGAACTTGTAAATACTTCGGCCAGAAAAGACTTTGTAATGTCTGTTTTGCAACCTAAAATTGAAGCCTTCGAATTGGAAAACCAAATGGATGTTAGAGTTTCTGGTATGCCCTACGTAAGAACCCTAAATTCACAAAACATTGTGGATGAAATAGGCTTGTTTATTGCAGCAGCTTTGTTGGTAACCTCACTTATTTTCTTTTTCTTTTTTAGATCGTTCAGAGCCACACTTATTTCTTTGGTTGTAGTTTGTACAGGCGTGATGTGGACCTTTGGTATTATAGGGTTATTAAATTATGAAATAACGGTATTAACGGCTCTTATTCCTCCACTCATTATTGTTATAGGAATCCCAAACTGTATTTTCCTAATTAACAAATATCAACATGAAGTAAAACTACATGGCAATAAAGTAAAATCATTACAACGTGTTATAACAAAAATAGGGAATGCCACCCTAATGACCAATGTTACGACCGCATCTGGTTTTGCTACCTTTATTTTAACAGAAAGTAAGTTATTAAAAGAATTTGGAACGGTTGCATCTTTAAGCATCTTAGCTATTTTTATCTTGTGCCTGCTTATAATTCCTATATTATATACCTTCTTGCCTTATCCAAAAGACAGACATTTAGAACATTTAAACAGGAAATGGATTGGGTATTTTGTTAACTGGATAGAGCGTATTGTAAAGCAAAATAGAATTGCCATTTACGGAACGTCTGTGCTCTTGCTTATTTTAAGTTTTATTGGGATTTATCAAATCAAAATTTCTGGCAGTTTAATAGAAGACATGCCTAAAGATGCTGAATTTTTTAAAGATATTCGCTTTTTTGAACAAGAGTTTAATGGTATTATGCCTTTAGAAATTATGGTAGATACCAAACGTAAAAAAGGGGTTATGAAATTATCTACCTTACGACGAATGAACGAACTTGAGGAGTTGATTATTGAAACACCCGAATTATCAAAACCCATATCGGTTGTAAGCTTAGTAAAGTACTCCAAACAAGCTTATTACAATGGAAACCCGAAACATTATCAGTTACCAACCTCTCAAGAAAACAGTTTTATTTTATCGTATGCTAAAAACTCAACATCTAATGTAGATTTGTTTAAAAACTTTGTTGATAGTACGGGCCAATATGCCCGTATCACAACCTTTATGAAAGATATTGGCACCGATAAAATGGAGTATATAGAAGAAAATATTCAAAATAAAATAAACAATGTTTTTCCTAAAGACCAATACAACGTTACCATGACGGGTAAAGCCTTGGTGTTTCAAAAAGGAACAAAATACTTAGTTAAAAATCTGGCAATTTCATTAACACTTGCCATATTTTTAATATCGTTATTTATGGCTTATATGTTCAGGTCTTTTAAAATGATTATTGTTTCTTTAATTCCTAACTTACTTCCATTACTAATAACTGCAGGTTTAATGGGGTATTTAGGAGTTCCAATAAAACCATCAACAATTTTAGTTTTTAGTATTGCTTTTGGAATATCTGTAGATGATACTATTCACTTTTTAGCTAAATACCGACAAGAGCTTCTTGCTAACCATTGGAGAATTAATAAATCGGTTTATGCAGCACTTCGTGAGACTGGTGTGAGTATGTTCTACACATCTATTGTTCTGTTTTTTGGATTTTCAGTATTTACCATATCAAGTTTTGGTGGCACCGTTGCTTTAGGCGGTTTGGTATCTATAACCCTATTATTTGCCATGCTATCCAATTTGGTGTTATTACCCTCTTTATTGTTATCGTTAGAGCGCAGTATTGCCAACAAAAATGTTTTAAGAGAACCCGCTATTAACATCATTCCTGAAGAGGAGGAGGATATAGAAGAAAATTCCAAAATACAGGCATAAATCATTGCTTTTTACAAAATTACTGTAAAACCACAACTGTTTTGCATACTTTATTGAAAATATGAAAATTTTTACAAAACTTCTTGCGTAGAATGGTTTTTTTTTTATGTTTGAAAGGTCTAAGATTAAAGCTTAACTCAAAGCCGATTAAGTCGATATTTTAGACGAAATGTTGCAACAAAATCAGCGCTGATTATTTTTCTCCCTTAAATTAATTAATCAGTACACCAAAATAGTATGGCTTTTATTGTTTTGATTTCTTTCGGTTTAATTTTTTCGGCTTAATTTTTATTAACCAATTTCAATGTCTTTAAACATTTGACGTTGAGATTTAAAACTTTAGAAATCATGAAAACTTTTCTAGTTGCATTAATCACAATGTTGTCTTTTAATTCTTTTGCACTAAACAATTCCTCTGAAAAAGTAGACATCAAGGAACGTCAACTAATTCATGTTTATTGTGATGGAGTCTATGCAGGCGATATATATGCCATGGATGACATTGCGGACACTATTGAAATGGCTCAAGCAATGTGTGAGTAGTTAGTTTACTCAATTAAACTATTAAGATAATGCAACATATTAAGATAAAGTATGTTGCATTATTATAAAAACAAAAATTAAAACAATGAAGTATAGTCTCATTTTATCAATTTTAATATTTTGTAACTTAAATATGTGGTCTCAAGAAAAGGGCATTGTCTATTATGGACATATTGAAAGCCCCGGTATGAGAAGTGCGTCTGGTCCAGATTTGAATGCATACCTCTTGTTTAACAACGACAAATCTTACTATGTTACAGCAAAGGATTCTTTAGAAAATACAGTAAAGAATGAAGCTGTTATTTCTAATGATGGCGAACAAAAAGCTATTTTTGTTGGTGGGTCAACAACCTTTCGTTTTGGAAAGCAAGTTTATTATAATAGAGCAAAAGATAGTTTATGGTGGAATCAAAGGTTTAGGGGTAATATTTATATCTCAGAAAAACGTCCTGTAATTAATTGGAAACTAGAAAATGAAACAAAAAAAATAGGTAATTTTATAGCACATAAAGCTACTGGATATTTTAGAGGCAGGAATTATACCGCATGGTATATATTAGAGATACCCGTACCTTATGGGCCATGGAAGTTACAAGGCTTGCCTGGATTAATTCTAGAAGCTTACGATGATAGAAAAGAAATGTTTTTATATTTTAAAAGCCTTGAATACCCTACAAAGACAAAAGAGGGAATTACACAATTAAAAAGACCTAAATCAGATCCTAAAGGCTGGCAAACAATAAAAGATTTTGAAACAATGCTTCGTAAAAGTTTAGAAAAAGCCTACAATAATAACATTATTATGTCTGAAAAATATGGTGGGCAAAAACCCGAAAAACCCAACTTTAGTGACATATATATTGAATCTTTTTAAATGATTTATTTTCGAGTAATATTAACTCGACTGGTGTTTATTTTTTTTTCAATTACTTATTCATCAGCTCAAACCGAAATTTCAGGATTTGTAAAAGATGTAAGTAACTCACCAATTGAAAAAGCAAATATTGTTGTTTCAGGTTCAAAAAATCAGATTTTATCTTACACATATACAAAACCTGATGGTTCATATTTTATAAATTTAGAAACTAATTCTAACCCTTACATAGTAATATCTGCAAATAGTCTTGGTTTCCAAAAAATAGCAGATACAGTTCACCTATCTCCATATCAAAAAAAGATTATAGTCTCTTTTAATTTGGAAGAACAGTTAGAGCAACTAGATGAAGTAGTGTTAAAATCTACTGAAAAAATTTCATCTAATGACAATGTTACAACAGTTAGAGTAGAAGCTTTTACTAATGGCGCTGAGCAAACAGTAGAAGATATCTTAAAAAATTTACCGGGTATTGAAGTTTTGATAGATGGTTCTATAAAAGCACATGGTAAATTTATAGATAAATTATTAATTGAAAATGAAGATATATTTAATAATAACTATAAAATTCTTTCAAAAAATCTTGATGCTATAGTTCTTAAATCAGTTCAAATAATTGATAACTATGAAGACAACCCTATTTTAGCTAAAGTCAGAGAATCTGAAAAAGTAGCTTTAAACTTGGTTTTAAAAGAAAAGTATAAAAATATTTGGTTTGGAAACTTAAATAATGGAATTGGAAACAAAGACAGAATTAAGGCTTCTGCAAATGTTGGATTAATTCGAAAAGATATTAAATTTTTCGATTTTATAGATTATAATAATCTTGGTAAGAAAGCATCTGCTCAACTAAAAGACACTCCTTCTTCTATTAATTTCAATACTTCATATCAAGAAGAGAAAATTGAAAAAAATGTTCAACCAATATTTTCAATCGATAATAAGGAAAGTAATCTTTTTAATGAAGAACATAGTACCTTTAACAAAGCTTTCATAAATTCCTTAGGATTTGTTACAAATATTAAATCTAAGGTTAAATTACGAGGTACAGGATATTTTACAAATGATGCTCAAAATGAGCTTTTTTCATCAGAAACAATTTTTAATATTGACGAGAATCCCATACACTACAATGAAAATAACAACATCAGTCGTAAAAATCCAATTTCAGGAGGAGATTTGGAGATTAGGTTTACAAAGAACCAGAACATGTTTCTAAAAAATGTTATGATTTATAACAACAAGCCAGAAACAATTAATAATCAATTGCTGTTCAATAATAATAATATTATTCAAAATTTAAAAAAAGGGAACCGTTCCTTTCACAATCACTTCAATTTTAGTTATCTTCTTAAAAGCAAAAGTGTGATTCACAACTACTTATATTTCGGGAATAATAAAATCATACAAAAGAATGATATTGTATCCCCTACTTTAAATAATTTTTTATCTATTAATGAAGATTCACAAATTAATAATAACTCAAACGATAAGGTAAGAGTAATAGGGGGAAAATCTACTTTACTATCTAACATTGGTAAATATAACAGCTCATTAGAATTGGGCTATGAATCACTTAAAGAAACACGTAATAATAACTTCAGAGTCTCAAACGAGAATTATAATTATTCCATTGATTCTTTACAAAATAGATTAACCTTTAATCAACAGACTCTACAATTAAAAACAAGCTTGAGTTATCCTTTATCTGAAAAAGTTGAAATATCAACTGAGATAGCTATAGATTATCTAGATATAAAAACTAAGTATTCTAAAATCTCCAAATGGCTTATAAACCCAAAGATTATACTTTATTTAAAGAAAACCAAAATTGGATTTATTAGATTAAGTTACAATAGAAATTATGATGACCTAGAATCCATTTTATTTCTAAATAATTTTCAGTTAAAAAGCTACCAATCTTTTAAAAAGGGTTTAAAAAATATTCATTTACAAAAAAAAGATATTTTAGGATTCTATTATCAATTGAATAATGAGCTTAAAACACAATCTTTGTCTGTAAGGACACATTACACTCTTTCCAATGGTATTTACACGACAGACAACCAAATAGGAGAAAATATAATTCTATCTTCTTATCGTTTTGTTAATATTGGCAACAAACTTTCAACAAATATAAACTTAACATCTTATTTTAAAAAATTAGCCCTTTCAACAAATATAGGAACTTCACAAGTTTGGTCAAGTTTACCTATAAAAGCAAATACCTCTGAATTTAAAGATCTTAAGACATATTCTTCATCCTATTTTTTAACAGGTACTACATACTTTAATTTCCCTGTAAATTTTGGATTTAAATTAAATTTAAGCAATAATGAATCACAATTTAATAATTCAAAATCTAAGTTTCAATGGAAAAATACAGATTTAAATATTACATATAAATTATCAAAATTTTGGATAGCAACCATAAACAATAATTCTTATTGGATTGATAATTTAGATTACCATTTTATTACTTTAAACTTAAATCATACTCCAGAAACATCTAAATTTTCTTATAAACTTGTGTTGAACAATTTAACCAATGAAAACAATTTTTCAACAGTTAATATAGACGAATATTCCACGTATAGGTCTAACTTAAGACTTCTTCCAAGATATGTGTTTTTTTTGGTTAAATATCGTTTTTAAAAGTGGCATATACCGCTCAAAAAACTATTTAATGGTTAATATCAATTTTCCTGAAAAAATTACGAGAAATATCTCCTTTTAATTTTACTATTTTATCTACATACTATATGTTATATTTGCACTTTAAAATTTAACACATGACATCACGTACCATTTCAGAATTATTATCAGCCAATACCATGCACCCCGAAGTAGTACTTAAAGGTTGGGTAAGAACTTTTAGAGCCAACCGTTTTATTGCATTAAATGATGGTTCAACAATTAATAATATTCAGTGTGTTGTAGATTTTGAAAACACCGATGAAGCTATTTTAAAACGCATCACTACTGGTGCTGCTGTTCATATTGTTGGTGAATTAGTTGAAAGTTTGGGCAAAGGGCAAAAGGTTGAAATTAATGTAAAAACCATTAAAATTTTAGGTGATTCAGATCCTGAAACCTATCCAATCCAACCTAAAAAACATTCTTTTGAATTTTTAAGAGAAAATGCGCATTTACGTACGCGTACTAATACGTTTAGCGCTGTTATGAGGTTGCGTTCTGCACTTTCTTTTGCTATCCATAAATACTTTAATGAGCAAGGCTTTTTTTATATGCACGCGCCCATTATAACAGGTAGTGACGCTGAAGGGGCCGGAGAAATGTTCAGAGTAAGTGCTTTAGATGCTAAAAACCCACCATTAACAGAGGATGGAAAAGTTGATTTTTCTAAAGACTTCTTTGGAAAAGAAACTAATCTAACGGTTTCAGGGCAGTTAGAGGCCGAAACTTATGCCATGTCATTAGGAAAAGTTTATACCTTTGGGCCAACGTTTAGGGCTGAAAATTCTAATACTTCAAGACATTTAGCCGAATTTTGGATGATAGAACCCGAAGTCGCTTTTATGGATCTAGCCGGAAATATGGATTTGGCAGAAGACTTTTTAAAATATGTTTTAAAATATGTTTTAACTAACCATCGTGAAGATTTAGATTTCTTAGAAAGCCGATTGTTGGATGAAGAAAAAGCCAAACCGCAGGCAGAACGAAGTGAAATGAGTTTAATAGAAAAATTAAACTTTGTCATTGATAATAACTTTAAACGGGTTAGTTATACTGAGGCCATTGATATTCTTAGAGATAGTGCACCAAACAAGAAAAAGAAATTTAAATATATTATTAACGAATGGGGCACAGATTTACAAAGTGAACACGAGCGTTTCCTTGTAGAAAAACATTTTAACTGTCCAGTAATATTATTTGATTATCCTGCCAACATAAAAGCATTTTATATGCGTTTGAATGAAGATGGTAAAACGGTTAGAGCTATGGATATTTTATTTCCAGGTATTGGCGAAATGGTTGGAGGTTCACAACGTGAAGAGCGTTTAGAAGTTCTTAAAGAAAAAATGGCCGCCTTGGATATTGACGAAAAAGAATTATGGTGGTATTTAGACCTTCGTAAATATGGCACCGCCGTGCATTCAGGTTTTGGGCTAGGGTTTGAGCGTTTAGTCATGTTTGCTACAGGAATGACCAATATTAGAGACGTCATTCCGTTTCCAAGAACACCTCAAAACGCCGAATTTTAAAAACAAACTTATTTGGTTAAACTATCAATAGGGTTTTAATATAGTTTTAATATTTTTATCTAAACGAATTATTCAATATGCTTAAGCAACAGTTACAATTTAAATTATCGCAAAAATTGTCACCGCAACAAATTCAATTAATGAAATTGATTCAGTTGCCAACGCAGGCTTTTGAACAACGCATAAAACAAGAATTAGAAGAAAATCCTGCCCTTGAGGGCGGAAAAGAAGAGCTTGAAAACGATTACGATTCAGATTTAGATAACACCACAGATGATTTTAATGATGATGATACCATAAGTAGCGATGATATTAATGTAGATGAGTATTTAAGTGATGATGAAGTGCCAGATTATAGAACCCAGGCCAATAACTATAGTGTAGATGACGAAGAAAAAACGATTCCTTATGCCGCCGGAACCTCATTTACGCAATATTTAATAGATCAATTAAACACCTACAGACTGTCTGATGAAGAAAGAGAGATTGCCATATTTTTAGTAGGAAGTGTTGATGATAGTGGTTACATACGTCGGTCTCTTTCAGACATTATGGATGATTTAGCATTCACTCAAAACATTTACACAACCGAAGAATCCATACAACACGTTTTAAAACTTGTCCATGAATTAGATCCAGCTGGCGTTGGCTCCAGAAACTTACAAGAATGTCTAAGCATTCAGCTCCATAGAAAAGAGAAAAACTTAAATGTTTTACTTGCCATCCAAATCGTGGATACTGCCTTTGAGCAATTCACCAAAAAGCATTATGATAAACTCATACAAAAATTTGATGTTTCTGAAATTCAGCTTAAAGATGCCATCTCAGAAATTGAGCATTTAAACCCTAAACCTGGCGGCTCTTATTCAGGAAATAACCGAATTGTTGAGCATATTGTTCCAGATTTTGCTATTAAAATTGTTGATGGCGAATTAGAGTTAACCTTAAATGGCAGAAATGCGCCTGAACTTCATGTATCCAGAGAGTATCATAATATGCTTAAAACCTACAAAGACTCCAAAGACAAATCCGGTTCACAAAAAGATGCTGTTATATTTATTAAGCAAAAACTCGATGCCGCCAAATGGTTTATTGAAGCCATTAAACAACGTCAGCAAACCCTATACGTTACTATGAGTGCTATTATGCACTATCAAAACGAATATTTTTTAACAGGCGATGAGCGAAACTTAAAACCCATGATTTTAAAAGATATTGCCGATGAGATTGAAATGGATGTTTCTACTGTATCAAGAGTTGCCAATAGTAAATATGTAGATACGCCTTATGGCACAAAACTTATTAAAGAGTTCTTTTCAGAATCTATGAAAAACGACCAAGGCGAAGATGTCTCAACCAGAGAAATTAAAAAAATTCTTGAAACAGTTTTAGAAGAAGAAGACAAAAGAAAACCCATTACTGATGAGGCTTTAGCACTTATCTTAAAAGAAAAAGGTTATCCAATAGCCAGAAGAACCGTTGCAAAATATAGAGAACAGTTAGATATTCCCGTAGCACGATTGCGTAAAAAAATGTAATGAATCATATTTTAAAAAGTATCTCCTTTATTTTTCATCCATTAGTTATTCCATTACTTGGCGTTATCTTTTATTTTTCAAAATCTCCAAGATATATTCCATTACAAATCATTCAGGCTAAATTAGTTTCTCTTTTTATTCTTACCATAATATTACCTATTCTATTGTATTTTCTTTTAAAAACCTTGGGTAAAGTAAACTCCATTTACTTAGAAACTACCAAAGAGCGTTTGTTTCCTTTAATTGTGAACTGCTTAGTTGTTTTTATTATTTTACACAGAATATTAACAGCGAATCAAATTCTTGAATTATACTATTTTTTTGTAGGCATTTTAATCTCAACGCTGGCTTGTTTATTTCTGGTTTTATTAAAATTTAAAGCAAGTATCCACATGATATCCATGGCAGGTTTATTTATGTTCTTTATTGCTTTAAGCATACATTTTAGCATTAATATTAATGGAACACTTGCTATTATGTCCATCATTACAGGAGCTATAGCCACCTCAAGACTTCATTTAAAAGCCCATACAGCAATAGAACTAATTATTGGGTTTTTTATAGGGTTTATTCCTCAAGTTATTCTATTAAAATACTGGTTATAATATATAAAACATTAGGCCTATTTTTATGGCCTTCATATTAATGTCATTACCATCCGTCAAATTGGCATCATTCAAAAAAATAGGGTTTAAGGCATAGTACACATAAAAATTCCATGTGTTATAACCCGCACTAAAAGTTAATCCGTATTGAAATTTATTAAATGCATCAATTCCGTTAAATTTTAAGGATTCTGGTTTTCCTACGTACTTAGTTGTATTAGCAAACACGTAACTAAATTTAAAACCTGTATAAATTCTCCAAAAATCGTATTTAGTTGCGTTAGAAGTTCGCCATCTAAACTCAAGAGGTAATTCAACTAAATGTTGGGAAAATTTATTCCTAGAATACAACGAGCCATCGTTTAAAATATTATACTTAAAACCTCCAATATTGTCTTTAGAAATTTGCAGATTATGATTGAAGGTATTGGCAGAATAACCAATACCAACGCCAATAGCTACATTTCTGTTGGTATTGATAGGCATATCCTTAATGAATCCAAGGTGGAAGCCTAATGAAAATCCTGTTTGCGAAACATTGGTAGGTTTATTTCCTAAAATATTATAGGTAACACCAGCATAAAACTGATCTTCCTTATAAAGAGAATCTATTTCTTTTGCTTTTTCCTCTTGCGAAAAAGATTCCATAGAAAAAGCGATAAGAAAACATATAATTAGTGAAACCCTCATAATAAATAAAACAAAATATAAAAATATAAAAAAAGGCGCTTTGAAAACTCAAAACGCCTTTTTTCTAATATAAATTAAGATTTAAAATTTAACGTTTATCAAAAACATTACCCTTTTTTGTTGTGTAATTAATTTTGAGCGCGTTTACTTTTCGCAATTCTTGTTTAATGTCTCCAATTAATCCCATATTAGCATCTTGATCTACTTTTAAAGCAGTGGTTAAAAACGGAATTAATTCTTCTCTTTTTGAGGCTCTTTCTTGTGCAATAAATGCTGCTATATCCTCAACACCAGCGAATTTATCATTTAACTGTATTCTAGCCTCCGTACCATATTGCTTGTAGGCGTCACTTGGCTTACCTGCATAAATATACATTACCAAGTCTTTTTTGTCAAGCTTTTCAACTTGGTCAGCATATGGTAAGTTATTTTTAATCATTAAGGTGTTTTCACGCATTACCGTAGCCACCATAAAGAAAAATAACAGCATGAATACAATATCTGGTAATGATGCCGTTGAAATAGCTGGCAATTCACCTCCCTTTTTTTTATTAAATTTACCCATATATTAAGGTGTTAAATTTGAAATTATTGTACTTCCGAAAGTTTTTGAGGGTATTCCAATTTAATTTGGTCTAATTGCTCTTTTAACTTTGTTTTGTTTCCTACCCAGTTTACATTATCGTAATCCGCTTGCATTTCAATAAAATTCTTATTTCCATTGGTCATCTGCATAGCTCTTCTGTTTCTTAACTCGTTGTAAGCAGCCACTAATTCATTTTGAACTGAGATATACATTTTATAAGATGTTTCTCTATCGTTCTTTAGTGAAATAATTGCCTTGTCTGGGTTATCAGATGAAGTTGGATCTTTTTTACCACGACAGTAATCACAGGTTCCATCGCCACCATTATCTAAAAATTCAATGGCTGCTTTTCTAATGTCCTTAAGTTCCATTAACTCATCTTCAACAAGTAACTGATCTCTCCCGTTAAGTAATACCGTAAAGATGTTTTTTTGTTTGATAATAACATCTTCTTCAGAATCTTCAATAGGAGGAAGTTTACGGTTTATACCCGTATCTGTTTCAATAGTGGTTGTTACCAAGAAAAAGATTAATAGTAAAAAGGCAATGTCGGCCATGGAGCCTGCATTAACTTCTGGTGCTGCTCTTTTTGCCATAATGTTTATTTATTAAATAATTTTTTTACACTTGATAATAACATGACAACAATGGATGTAACCATTAAAATATAAAAGGCTACAAGTCCTGCTCCTACCATGTGAGATTGTCCTACCGTTGCAGGCGAACCACCATATAAATATTCTCTGGTATCGCCACCAGAAACTACATAGGCTATAATTAATACTACTAGAAAAGCGCCTACTCCTAAAAGGGTGCTTTTTAATGTAGCTGAATTTGTAAACAGTCCTTTTAAAGTAAATAGAAGAACCAAGGCAATGGTAACGATTAAAATGGCATAAGCAATATACATGAATGTATTAACTGCGCCACTAGATTCGCCTGCCTTAATCGCATCATCACCTGTTCCTATAATCATAACAAGGAAGATGATTGAAAGAATGCCTACAATTCCAACTAATATAGTTGATAATTTTTTCATTGTAAAGGTGTGTTTTAGATTATTACTTTTTTTGTCTGATTAGTAAATCCATTAATGTAATAGAAGCATCTTCCATATCGTTAACAATACTATCAATTTTAGCAATAATATAATTATAGAAAATTTGAAGTATAATAGCAACAACTAAACCAAATACGGTTGTTAAAAGGGCTACTTTAATACCTCCGGCAACAAGTGATGGTTGCATATCTCCAGCTGCTTCAATTTTATCAAATGCTTGAATCATACCAATTACAGTTCCCATGAACCCTAACATAGGTGCTAAAGCGATAAATAATGAAATCCAAGAAACATTTTTCTCTAATTGTCCCATTTGAACACCACCATAAGCAACTACTGCTTTTTCAACAGCATCTAAACCTTCGTCTGTTCTATCCAATCCTTGATAGTAAATAGAGGCCACAGGTCCTTTTGTGTTACGGCAAACTTCTTTGGCAGCATCAACGCCACCAGAAACTAAAGCTTCTTCAACATCTGAAGTTAATTTTTTTGTGTTGGTAGTTGAAAGGTTTAAAAAGATAATTCTTTCAATTGCAATTGCTAATCCAAGTATTAAACAGAGTAATACGATTCCCATGAAGCCTGGACCTCCTTCAATAAAACGTTTTTTTAATTCTTGATGAAATCCAAGTTCTTCTGCAGGAGCTGCATCATCTTCTTGGGTCATACTGGTTACAGTTGTTGAAGCTGTAGTTGTTGCATTTGTAGCTGCATTAACAGTTCCGAATGCCATCATTCCTGCAATGGCAAGGATAGAAAATAATCTTTTCATGTTCTAGATCTTAATTTTATTAGTTAAAGTGTTAAAGATATAAAAAAAAGTAATTAAAAATAAAAATATCAGCAGAGAGGAAGGGATTCGAACCCTCGATACGCTTTTGGCGTATACACACTTTCCAGGCGTGCGCCTTCGACCACTCGGCCACCTCTCTGTAATTTATAAACCTTAATTACAGGGGTTCAAATAACAAAAAAAAACTTGAAGTTTAAAACTTTATACGTTAATTTTAAGACATTTCTCCACGTAGAGATGTTTCATACATGGTTTTGAACCTTTTAGAAGACATATTATTTCCTAACAAGTACATTAATTTGCTAATTGCAGCCTCTGTGGTGATGTCTTTTCCTGAAATAACACCAATTTTCTTTAATTTTACACTGGTTTCATAATGTCCCATGCTAACACTTCCGCCAGAACATTGCGTAATATTGATGATATGGACACCTTTTGTTATGGTTTCTTTTAACAAATTGATAAACCATTTTTCTGTTGTGCAATTACCCGCGCCATAGGTTTCTAAAATAACCCCTTTTAAATTGGGTGTATTTAATATACTTTTTAATACACTTTCTGAAATTCCTGGGTATAATTTTACCAATGCAATATTAGTGTCCAAATGTTTATGGACTATGAGTGCTTTTTTTAAATTAGGCTTTAACAAATAGTCATGATTTACTTTTAAGTGGACTCCAGATTCTGCCAAATCCGGATAATTTAATGAAGCAAATGCTTTAAAGTGTTCGGCATTAATTTTTGTTGTTCTATTACCTCTGTATAATTTATATTCAAAATACAAACAGACCTCTCTTATGATGGGTTTATTTAAATGCTGTAAAGAAGCCACTTGTATGGAAGTAATTAAATTTTCTTTGGCATCGGTTCTTAAATCTCCTATGGGCAACTGTGATCCTGTAAAAACAACTGGCTTTGCCAAGTTTTCCAACATAAAGCTTAATGCTGAAGCCGAATAACTCATGGTGTCACTTCCATGAAGTACTACAAATCCATCGAAATTATGATAATTTGACTCTATAATTTCAGCTATTTGAACCCAATAAACAGGATTCATGTTACTGGAATCAATGGGAGCGCTAAACGAAACCGTTTCTATGTTACAATCTAATAATTGTAATTCTGGAATTCGTTTTAAAAGATTTTTAAAATCGAAAGCCTTAAGAACTCCTGTTTTTGAGTCTTTTATCATTCCTATGGTTCCACCGGTGTAGATAAGGAATATGTTTGGTTTTGGCTTTATCATAATCTATATATTAAAGATGTCTTTTGAGTTTTGAGTGGTTATTGCTGCAATGTCTTCTATAGGTTTGTTATATATTATGGAGAGCTTTTCCAATACTTTAATAAGGTATGAACTTTCATTACGTTTGCCTCTAAATGGTGCAGGTGCTAAATAAGGTGCATCTGTTTCTAACACCATATGCTTTAAATCAATCTGATTTAAAAACTGATCAATTTTTCCGTTTTTAAAAGTTGCCACACCTCCAATTCCCAACTTCATTTGGTATGAAATAGCTTGCTGGGCTTGTTTTAAATTTCCGCTAAAACAATGAAATATTCCAAATAAATCATCTCCTTTTTCGTCTTCAAGAATCTCAAAAATTTCATCAAAAGACTCTCTACTGTGAATAACAATAGGCAATTTATGCTGTTTTGCCAATTTAATTTGATGCTTAAATGCTTCTTGTTGAATTTGCAAGGTAGCGATATCCCAATACAAATCAATTCCAATTTCTCCAACAGCATAAAACGTTCTACTGTTTAGCATGGTTTCTACATGCTTTAACTCTTCTTTAAAGTTTTCCTTCACATGTGTTGGATGCAGACCCATCATTAAAAACATATGGCCTGGAAAATCTTTTTCTAATTGAAGCATAGATTCTGTATAGGTTGAATCTATGGCTGGAATAAAAAATCTAGTCACATTTGATTGAATAGCCCTTTCTATCATTTCTTTTCTGTCTTCATCAAACGCTTCACTATATAAATGGGTATGAGTATCTGTTATTATCACTTAGATGCTGTTAAAAAATTTATAATCATTAAACCTTAACAAAAATAATTGTTTTACATGAGTATATTTGTTAAAAACAAATTAGATGCCGTCTCTAAATCAATTCCTGCTTGAAAAAGGTTATACCAAAGTAAAACTTAACCTTGCTAAGACCAATCATTTTGAAATAAAAGCAACCATTAATGGTGTTAATGGCCTGTTTATTTTAGATACGGGTGCTTCCAGTTCTTGTGTTGGGTTTGAAGGCATTCATACCTTTAAACTGAATGCGAAGGAATCTTTAATAAAAGCTTCTGGTGCCGGTGCTGTGGATATGGAAACCAAAATTTCCAAAAAGAATGACATAAAAATTGGTTCATGGAAAAAAGACAATGTCATTTTAATCTTATTTAATCTTACTCATGTTAATACAGCTTTAATAAATCATAACTCAAAGCCTGTTGATGGCATTATTGGCGCAGACATTTTAAAGAAGGCCAAAGCAGTTATTGATTATGAAAAGAAATACTTATATTTAAAACAATAAAAAAGTTTATCTTTTTTATACTTAAACAAATTTTTATATCCCTAAAATTAATAATGGCTACCAATATTGTAATAGCAGATGATCATCCTCTCATGTTACGTGGTTTGAGTGATTTTTTAACTTCAAAAGGGTTTAATATTGTTGGAATTGCTGAAGATGGCAATACCGCCTATCATCTTATTATAAAATTAAAACCAAACATTGCGATTCTAGACATAAGAATGCCTTATAAAACAGGTTTAGAAATTGCAGAAGATTGTAAAAAAAATAATGTTAAAACTAAAATTATTTTAATAACCTTTGATAAAGAAGAAGAATTATACCAAAAAGCAAAGGAATTTAATGTATATGGCTATATTTTAAAAGAATTTGCCATTGAAGAGATTGAAATTTGTATTGAAAATGTTTTAAAAGGAAAACCATATTTTAGTGAAGACTTAAAGGATTTTTTAGAAACCAATCATCCATCCGACGATACCATTCAATCTTTGACGAAAACAGAACGCAAAGTGCTTTCCCTCATAGCAGAGAATAAAACCAGCCAAGAAATAGCCAAAGAATTATCTGTAGCTGTTAAAACTATCCATAAACACAGAAGCCATATCATTGCTAAACTTAATTTAGAAAATAAACCTAGCTCATTATCTGTATGGGCAAATTTAAATCGAGAACTTTTATGAAAAATACGCACAAGTGCGTATTTTTTAATAGAAATCTTCCTTGTATCTTTACTGTGCTATTAATTAATTCTTAGGGAGAATTTTGCGAAGACTCTGTGTTGTAATGGCACAGAGTTTTCAATTAATCTTAATAATTAGTTATAAACCCAAAACTGCCTATAATTATATATTATGAAAAACAATACAAACAAGCTCGATAAATATTTTACAGTTAGTTTAGTTTTATTAATTATTCTTGTTATTGCAATTAATGTTATTGTTAATTTTTTTTAGTTTTAGTTACATGATTTTTAAAAAAAAAGATAGCTTTTGATAAAGCTATCTTTTTTTTATTATATGTATTAACATTAACCTTAAAGTTCTAGAGCTTTTCTTACGTCTTTATTCATTAACAATTCTATTGGATTTTCTAAGGCTTCTTTAACAGCTACTAAAAACCCTACACTTTCTTTACCATCAATTATTCTGTGATCGTAAGACAATGCTACAAACATAATAGGGCGAATTTCTACCTTACCATCAATAGCAACAGGACGCTCTACAATATTATGCATGCCTAGAATTCCGCTTTGAGGTGGATTAATAATGGGTGTAGACAACATACTTCCAAAAACACCTCCATTGGATATGGTAAAGGTACCCCCTGTCATTTCATCAACCGTAATTTGACCATCTCTGGCACGAAGCGCTAAACGCTTAACCTCAGCTTCAACACCTCTAAAGGTCATGTTTTCTACATTTCTCATAACTGGCACCATAAGTCCTTTAGGGCCTGATACGGCAATGCTTATATCACAAAAATCATAGGTAATCATTTCCTTTTCATCAATCATTGAGTTAACTGCTGGATACATTTTTAAAGCTCTTACAACCGCTAATGAAAAGAAACTCATAAAGCCTAAACTAAGACCATGTTTCGTTTTAAAGTCTTCTTTATATTGATTTCTCAACGCAAAAATAGGAGACATATCAACTTCATTAAAGGTTGTTAACATGGCCGTTGTATTTTTGGCCTCAACCAATCGCTCTGCTACTTTACGCCGTAGCAAAGATAATTTTGTTCTAGTGGCACCTCGGTTTCCTCCAGTTGGTGTTCCCATAGATGGCACTGCATTTACAGCATCGTCTTTGGTAACTCTTCCATCTTTTCCTGTGCCTTTTACCTCAGAGGCCCCGATACCTTTTTCTGCAAGAATCTTTTTTGCTGCTGGACTAGCACTGCCTGTTGCATAGGTTTTTGCCTCCGTTTCAACTGGAGCAGATTTAGGAATTTCTGCCTTGGGCGTTTCAGATTTCTTTTCTTCCTTTGGTGCAGCTCCTTCTGGTTTTGCTGCACTGGTATCAATTAAGCACACAACCGCTCCAACCGCAACGGCATCGCCTTCTTCTGCTTTTAATGTAATGATTCCACTGGCTTCTGCTGGAAGCTCAAGGGTTGCTTTATCACTATCAACCTCAGCAATTGCTTGGTCTTTTTCTACATAATCACCATCTTGAACTAACCAAGTAGCAATTTCTACTTCTTTTATAGATTCCCCTGGAGAAGGGACTTTCATTTCTAAAATCATTCTTTGAATTTTAATTTTTTCTTTGTTGAATCCTCGTTATCTTGTTTAAAGTATTTCGAAAACAGTATCAATCACTCGCTTCTGTCTTTGTTTATCTCTTGTGTTAGAGCCTGGAGCTGGAACAGAATTGTATGGCCTTGATATGACATTTAATTTCACTAAATCCATACGTTGCGCCATAAAAGACCATGCTCCCATATTTTTTGGCTCTTCTTGAGCCCAAGCATATTCTTTAACATTTGGATAACGATTTATTACTTGTTGTATCTTATCTAAATGTAAGGGAAATAATTGTTCTATTCTAACCAATGCAACATCTTCTCTGTTCAATGTTTCGCGTTCGGCCAATAAATCATAATAGAACTTCCCTGTGCAGAACACTAATCGTTTTACATGCTCTGGATGTATGGTATCATCAATGACTTCTTTAAATTGCTCGTTTACCAATTCATTTAATGAAGACACGGCTTTAGGATGGCGCAATAAACTTTTTGGTGTAAATACGATTAATGGTTTTCTGAAATCACGTTTCATTTGTCTGCGTAATAAATGGAAAATATTTGCTGGTGTAGTACAATCTGCAACCGTCAAATTATCATCACCACATAATTGTAAAAAACGCTCCATTCTGGCAGAAGAATGCTCTGATCCTTGACCTTCATAACCATGAGGCAACAAAACAACAATGCCGTTTTGTGATTTCCATTTATCTTCTGCGACCGATAAATATTGATCAAAAATAATTTGAGCACCATTGCTAAAATCTCCAAATTGCGCTTCCCAAAGCGTTAAAGTATTTGGGTTTGCCATAGCATATCCATAATCAAAACCAAGTACAGCATATTCAGACAACAAGGAATTATAAATATACATTTCACCCTTGCTAGCAGGATTGATATTTAATAAGTTAATGCGTTCTTCAGATATTTCGTCTCTAAGGATAGCATGTCGATGGCTGAAAGTACCGCGTTCTACATCTTGACCAGACATACGTACATTAAATCCTTCTTCCAACAAGCTGCCATAAGCTAATGTTTCAGCCATTCCCCAATCTAATGAATCACTTTCAAAAACCATGGATGCTCTACCATCCAATATTTTTTCTGCTTTTCTTAAAAACTTTACCCCTTCCGGAACGGTTGAAACTACCGTAGCAATCTTTTCAAGTTTATCTTTTGGATAGCTTGTATCAACTGTTTCAAGCATGTCTTCAACGCCTTTTCGTTGGAAACCTGTCCAACGCTCTTCCATAAACTCTCTTACAATTGAATTATGTTCCTCTTTAGATTTGGCATATTCTCTTTCAATCATGTCTTTAAACTCTTCCACGATTGAATTAATGTATGCTTTATCTAAAGTATTCTCTGAAATCAATTTATCAGAATATATATCAAATGGGTTTGGGTGTTTAGCTATTTCTTTGTAAAGTTTTGGTTGGGTAAAACGAGGCTCATCACCTTCATTATGGCCATATTTTCTGTAACCTAGTAAATCTATATAAACATCACGTTTATAACGCATTCTATAATCTAAAGCCAATTCTACTGCATGAACAACAGCTTCTGCGTCATCAGCATTTACATGTAAAACTGGTGATAATGTAACCTTAGCAACATCGGTACAATAGGTGCTTGAACGCGCATCTAAATAATTAGTTGTGAAACCAATTTGGTTATTAACCACGATATGAATGGTGCCTCCGGTTTTATAACCTTTTAACTGACTCATTTGAGCAACTTCATAAACAATACCTTGTCCTGCAATGGCGGCATCACCATGTACAACAATGGGTAATATTTTGGAGTCATCGCCATTATAATCATTATCAATTTTGGCTCGTGTTATCCCTTCTGCTACTGAAGCAACAGTTTCTAAATGTGAAGGGTTAGGCACCAAATTCATTCTGATAGTCTTTCCGTTTTGATAGGTTTTTTCAAGGGTTAATCCTAAATGATATTTTACATCGCCATCAATATCTTCATCCTCAAAATCTTTACCATCAAACTCACTAAAAAGTTCTTTGATTGGTTTTCTAAAAATATTTACAAGAGTATTTAAACGTCCGCGATGCGCCATTCCCAATACACATTCTTTTACATCATATAATTCTACAGCATTAATAAGGGCAACACTAATGGCGGGAATTAAACTTTCTCCACCTTCCAGCGAAAATCGTTTTTGACCAACATATTTGGTTTGCAGAAAGTTTTCAAAACTAACGGCTTGATTTAATTTAGAAAGAATATATTTTTTTGCTGAAACTGAATAGTTTGGATGATTGTCATTTACATTGAGCTTATTTTGAAACCATTTTATAACGTCAGGGTTTCTTATGTACATATACTCCACGCCAATAGAACTGCAGTAAATTCTATTTAAATGAACTAAAATTTCACGTAGCGGTTGTGCACCTATACCCAAAACTTCTCCTGCATTAAAAACCGTATCTAAATCATTTTCAGAGAGTCCAAAATTTTCAATATCTAATGAAGGTTCATAAGTTCTTCTGCTCCTAACAGGGTTTGTTCTTGTAAATAAATGACCTCTGGTTCTATACCCATCAATAAGTCTTATAACTTGAAATTCCTTTTGAACGTATTCAGGAATTTGTGTGGAAACTCCATCTATAATTTCGCCATTAAGTCCGTAACTCTCAGAACCAAAATCATACCCTTGAAAAAATGCGCGCCAACTTGGTTCAACAGTATCTGGGTTTTGTAAATATTGATCATAAAGCTCCGCAAAATAAGAAGTGTGAGCTGCGTTAAGAAAAGAATATTTATCCATTATAGTTTGTCAGACAATCTTTTATTTATAGAAATTTTTCCAAAAATACAACTTTTACCAAAACTAGATATTGTTTTACGATTTTTATAACAAACATTTTTATTCCTATGCTTAAATAGTAAAGACACCTTGTATGGCTTAATAAATCACAGATTTCAGTAACTATTTTTTTCTTAATTTTGCAATTAAAAATTACAAAAAGCATGTTTAAATTATCTATTTTAATCTCATCCGTTTTCATTTTAACTTTCTTGAGTTGTGGTAAAGCTGAAGCTGAAAAAAGAGCAGGTTTTTCTTATGAAAATATGTCATCTGAAACCAAAAAAACCTCAACTGAAGCAAAAGTTTTAGCCTCTGAAAAAATTGATTTAATCAATAAAGGCATTGGACCTGTTACAAGCTTAGAGCTACCAAATAACATAGATTACACTTTAGCAAAAAGCGGTGAAGCAATCTTTAAAAAAATGTGTACAGCATGCCACAGACCTGACAAAAAATTTATTGGTCCGGCAGCCAAAGGCATCTTAAAAACAAGAACGCCGGAATGGATTATGAATATGATTTTAAATCCAGAAGAAATGATACGTAAAGATCCTTTAGCCAAAGAGTTGCTTATTGAGTTTAATTATGCCCCTATGATTAAGCAAGATTTAACACAAGAAGACGCCAGAGCCATTTTAGAGTATTACCGAACTTTAAATTAGGGTTTTAATAATGGTTTTTGTACCATACTTTTTGCCATTCTCGTTTTAAAATTAAAAACGAAACTTGTTCAGAAAGCAATAACGTATCTTCGCCGTCAAGTTGCCTTATTTGGTCTTCTGAGACATCAATAATATAAAGTAAGTTTAGGTAATTGGTAAACTTATGTTGTATGAGTTCATAAACCGTTTCATGCAGTAAAAATTTTAAACTAGTTGGTAAAATTTCTTCATGAAAATCTATACTAATATTTGCCAATAAAAAATCCTTATTGAGTTGTTCTATAAGTTTTTTATACAATTTAAGCTGATTTGCCTCATGGATTAATGCATCAAAAGTTGCTGGAAATTGCATTTATATTGTTCTATTCATTAATTGTTCCCCAAACTCTTTTAGCATTAATTTCTTTCCTTCAGAAATGTGTAAGGTCTCTAAAACATTAAAAGCTTTTTGTGTATAGTCTTTTATGGCATCTTTGGTGGCTTTTGTAGCACCACTTTCAACAAATATTTCTTTAGCCAGATTTATTTTTTCCTCCGGATTATTAGGATTTATACTAAACAAATGTTGTAATTGATTACGGTCTTCAGCCTTTGAAAGTTTTAATGCATTGATATATAATATGGTCTTTTTGTTTTCAATAATATCGCCACCTACTTGTTTTCCAAAGGTTTTTGGATCTCCAAATGCGTCTAAATAATCGTCTTGTAATTGAAACGCTATTCCTAAATTTTTTCCAAACTCATAAATACTATTCTGATCTTTTTTTGAAGCTTGGGCCACAATAGCACCCATTTTCATGGCAGCGCCCACCAAAACAGCTGTTTTGTATTCAATCATTTTTAAATATTCTGTAATGATTACATCATTTCGGGTTTCAAAGTCAACATCATATTGCTGTCCTTCACAAACTTCAAGTGCCGTTTTACTAAATAATTCAGCTAAAGCTCTAAAAGTTTGATTATCATAACTTTCAAATAGTTTATAGGCCATAATAAGCATGGCATCGCCAGAAAGAATTCCGGCATTTGTATTCCATTTTTCATGAACCGTTTCTTTTCCTCGTCGTAAAGGTGCATCATCCATAATATCGTCATGAACCAATGAAAAATTATGAAACACCTCAATACTTAAGGCTGCATTTAAACTTTTTACATAATCAGAATCAAAAATTTCTGATGTCATTAAAGTTAGTACAGGACGCAAGCGTTTACCTCCTAATTTTAGAATGTATTGAATAGGTTCATAAAGATTTTTTGGTTCTTTTACAATTGAATACTGTTCTAAATATTCAACAAATTTTTCTTGATATTTATCTATGGATAGCATAACGCAAAAATAAATTAAAACAACAAATCAAAAGGTATGTATGTAAATTATCTGTTAAAAAAAGATTAAAACTTTGGAAACTATTTTTGTTTTTAAAGTTTCCCGTTGTACATTTGCGCCCGTTATGAGAGACAAAATATTAAGCAATGCCACCGAATTATTTTTAAACTATGGGTTTAAAAGCATTACCATGGATGACATTTCTGCACATTTAGGAATTTCAAAAAAAACCATTTACCAGCATTTTGATAACAAAACATCACTTGTTGAAGCGGTGAGTTTATATGTTTTCGAAAATATTTCTTGCGGAATTGGAGGTATTTGCGCTTTAAAAAAGAACCCTATTGAAGAAATTTATGATATTAAACACTTTGTAATGGAGCATTTAAAAGATGAAAAATCGTCTCCACAATATCAATTACAAAAATACTATCCAAGAATTTTTAACACCCTTAAAAAGAAACAGTTTGAATTGATGCAAGCGTGTGTAAAAGACAACCTTTTTAGAGGGGTAGAGCAAGGACTTTACAGAACAACTATCCATATTGAATTTATTTCAAGAATTTATTTTAACTGCATAGTAGCCTTAAAAGATAAAGAAATGTTCCCCTTAAACAATTTTTCAATGAACGCCCTTATGGAAAACTATTTAGAATACCACTTACGTGGCATTTGCACAGAAAAAGGGCTTTTAACTCTTAATAAATTCATCAACAATCCAACATAACATATGACACATAAAAACCTACTCCTTATTTTTTTATTTATTACATCTGTAATGTTTTCGCAAGAAACCATTCAAAGTTTTAGCTTGCAAGATGCTATTGATTATGCTTTAGAACATAACAGAACCGCAAAAAATGCCTCAAGAGATATTGAAGCAGCAAAACAACAAAAATGGGAAACTACAGCTACGGGTTTGCCTCAAATATCTGCCGATATTGGGTATCAAAACTTTTTAAAACAACAAGTACAGGTTATTCCTGCCATTTTTTTTGGAGGCACTCCAGGAGAATTTGCTGAGGTTACTTTTGGAACCAGACAAAATATTTCTACAACGGCAACCTTAAGCCAAAAGCTTTTTGATGGCTCCTATTTAGTGGGGTTACAATCTGCTAAAGTATTTTTAGAAATTTCAAAAAACGCCAAAGTTAAAACCGATTTAGAAGTTAGAAAAGCGGTTATCAATGCTTATGGCAATGTACTTTTGGCCGAACAAAGCATCCTTATACTTGAACGAAACAAAGTGGTTTTAGAAAAAAACTTAAATGAACTAACCAAAATATATGAAAATGGTTTAGAGGAAGAAGAAAGTGTTGAACAATTACAAATTACTTTATCGGGTGTTGAAAGTTCTTTAAGTAACACCATGCGCTTAAAAACACTGGCTTATCAAATGCTTAACATAACCATAGGCTTGGATGTTTACCATAAAACCAAGCTTACCGACACACTTGAAAATTTAACGGCTAAAAACATGTCGTTAGAGTTACTAAACACCAAACCTTCTATTGAAAGCAATATTGATTATCTTATTGCAAAGAATGACAAAAAGGCTAAAAAGCTGTTATTAAAACTAGAAAAAAGTAAAGCATTGCCAACTTTAAATGCATTTATTAATGGTGGATATTCTAGTTTTAGCGATCGTTTTACATTTACAGAAAAAGACCAAAGATGGTTTGGGTCCTCTCTTGTTGGCGTTAACATGAGCATTCCTATATTTAGTTCGTTAGGAAGAAGCGCTGCAACACAACGCGCTAAAATAAATCTATCAAAATCTGAAGATGACTTAATTGAAACCGAACAAAAACTTCAGCTTCAAATTGCTTCAGCAAAAAGCGATTATCAATTTGCCGTTGAAGATTATGATAATAAAAAACAAAACTTGAGCTTGGCAGAACGTATTGAACAAAAAAATCAAATTAAGTTTTTTGAAGGCATTGCATCTAGTTTTGATTTAAGACAAGCACAAACTCAATTATATTCAGCACAGCAGGAATATTTGCAAGCCATGCTAGATGTTATCAACAAAAAAGCCGCACTAGAAACGGTGCTAAATACTATCAACAACTAATAAATCAATCAAATTATGAAACATATAGTAACCATCGTCGCCTTAGCCTTTATCATAACTTCTTGTGGTAACGATAAAAAACAGTCTGTAGAAGATATCATTTCTACCAATAATTTAGAGAAAATCAGAGAAAAGAAAAATCAATTAGATGATCAACAGCAACTTATTAGCTCTCAATTAAAATTACTTGATGCTAAAATTAAAGCATTAGATCCGGTTGAAAAAATTCCATTGGTAACAACCTTTCTTGCAAAAGAAATTGTTTTTAACCATTATATTGAATTGCAAGGCAATGTAAGCACCAAACAAAACTTAATCATTTACCCACAATTTTCAGGGGTTTTAACTCAGGTACTTGTTAAAGAAGGACAAACGGTTAGCAAAGGTCAACTTTTAGCAAAAATAGATGATGGTGGCTTAAGCCAACAATTAGCTCAATTGCAAATTCAAGCAGATTTAGCTAAAACAACTTTTGAACGTCAAGAACGCCTTTGGAATCAAAAAATTGGTAGTGAAATTCAATATTTACAAGCAAAATCTTCTTATGACGCTCAATCAAGAGCTATCAATCAATTAAAAGAGCAAATTGATAAAACTCAGGTTAGAGCCCCATTTTCTGGAACTATTGATGACGTTATTACAGACCAAGGTAGTGTTGTGGCACCAGGACAATCACCATTATTCAGAATTGTAAATCTTAATGACATGTATATAGAAACAGATGTGCCTGAACGATATATTTCTGATATTACATCTGGAAAAGAGGTGTTGGTAGAATTTCCAATCTTAGGAAAATCTTTAAATTCAAAAGTGCGTCAGGCTGGCAATTTTATAAACCCAGCCAACAGAACTTTTAAAATTGAAGTGGCTGTGCCTAACCATAACAAAGAAATTAAGCCAAACCTAACAGCCAAACTAAAAATTAATGACTACACCAATAAAGCAGCTTATTTAATTCCGCAAAGTATTATTTCAGAAAATGCAGAAGGTTTACAATATGTTTACACCATCACAAACAAAAACGAAAACAAAGGAACTGCCAAACAAGCCTTTGTAATTACCGGAAAAACACAAGGCGATTTTATTGAAATACTATCCGGTTTAAGCCATGAAGACGAAATTATTAATGAAGGTGCCAGAAGTATAAAAGATGGTCAAGAAATAAAAATTCTTGTCCTTGATAACAACAACTAATTCAAACAACCAAAGTTAAATAACATGACAAAAAAACAGAAAAAAGTACATAAAGAGTTTGGATTATCGTCTTGGGCCATCAATAATCAAACAACCATGTATGTTTTAATAGCCTTAATACTTTTGCTTGGCACTAAGGCCTATTTTAATATGCCAAGAGAAAACTTTCCCGAAATAAAAGAAACTAAAATATACATAAGCTCCATTTATCCAGGAAATACTGCTGAAGATATAGAAAAACTCATTACAGACCCCATAGAAGACAAACTTAAAACCGTAAGTAATGTGGTTGAAATTACTTCTACTTCTCAAGAAGATTACTCCATTATTATTGTTGAGTTTGATGAAAACATCTCTGTTGAAGTTGCAAAACAAAATGTAAAAGATGAGGTAGATTCTGAAACTGCGGGTGAAGATTGGCCTACATTTAATGGTGCTAAAGTAGAACCCAATGTTTTTGATTTAAGCATGTCTGAAGAAATTCCTATTCTTAATATCAACATCTCTGGAGATTATCCTGTTGAAAAACTAAAGGAATATGGTGAATATCTTGAAGATGAAATAGAAAGTCTGCAAGAAATTAAACAAGTAGACATTCGTGGCGCACAAGATAAAGAAGTTGAAGTAGCTGTAGATATTTACAAAATGATGGCTGCTCAAGTAAGTTTTAACGATATCATCAATACCATAAACGGCGAAAATGTTACCATCTCTGCAGGCAATTTAATTACTAGTGGTCAGCGTCGTACCATCAGAATTATTGGAGAAATAGAAACCCCTAGTGATTTAGAAAACTTTGTAGTTAAATCAGAAAACAACAACCCAATCTATTTAAAAGATATTGCTACAGTTACCTTTAAAGATGAAGACCAAACAACTTATGCCAGAGAATTTGGAGAACCTGTTGTCATGCTTGACGTTAAAAAACGCGCTGGTAAAAATATGGTTGCCGCTGCCGAACAAATACAGGTTATTGTTAACCATGCTATAAATGAGGTGTTCCCTCCAGATTTAAAAGTCACCATAGCCAATGATCAGTCTTCAAAAACCATTGGACAAGTGGATGATTTAGTCAACAATATCTTCTTTGGAATCATTTTGGTTGTGACCGTTTTAATGTTCTTCTTAGGATTTAAAAATGCCTTGTTTGTGGGATTTGCAATTCCTATGTCCATGTTTATGTCAATCATGATATTAAACCTTTTAGGTTATACTATGAATACCATGATTTTATTTGGTTTAATTATGGGGCTAGGTATGTTAGTAGACAACGGTATTGTAGTGGTAGAAAACGTATATCGTTTAATGACCGAAGAAGGTATGAGCAGAGTTGAAGCAGCTAAAATGGGCATTGGTGAGATTGCATTTCCAATCATAATTTCAACTGCAACAACCGTCGCCGCATTTATTCCTCTTGGTTTATGGCCAGGTGTTATGGGAGAATTTATGAAATATTTCCCCATAACCTTATCGGTTGTATTGGGGTCATCACTGTTCGTTGCTATCTTTTTCAACTCAGTGATGGTGTCGCAATTTATGACCACCGAAGACAAAAATATGCCTTTACCTCTCATTATAAAAATATCTGGCTCACTGACAGTTTTTGGAATTCTAATTTATTTTTTTGGTGGAAGTTACAATGGTCTGGGCACTTTAATGGTTATTATAGCCATCCTGCTTTGGGTCTATAGATTATTTTTAAGACGTTGGGCCAATCATTTTCAAAATGATATTTTACCGCGAGCAGAAAAATTTTACGAACGCACCTTAAGAACTGCCTTTAAAGGTAAAATGCCTGTGTTTATTACCATAGGAACTTTTACGCTTCTTATCATTGCATTTATGGGATTTGGCGCTTCCATTGGAAGTCAACGAACTAAAGTGGAGTTCTTTCCAGATAATACACCCAATCAAATTATTGTCTATATAGAGTATCCTGAAGGCACCGATATTAATAAAACAAACACCATAACAAAAAGTATAGAAGAACGTGTTTATAAGTTAATAAATGATGACCAATATAAAGATGGTAATTATAATTTCTTAACAGAAAGTGCCGTATCACAGGTTGGTGAAGGTGCAGGAAACCCACAAACCGATGGTGGCTCTGCTGCCGAAATGCCTCATAGAGGAAAAATTACTGCCAGTATGCGAGAATATAAATTTAGAAAAGGCGCCGACAGTAATGTCCTTCTTAAAAAAATTCAAGAAGACTTAAAAGATGTTTACCCTGGTGTTTCTATTTCCGTTGAAAAAGATGCCGCTGGACCACCAGCAGGATATCCAATCAATATTGAATTAGAAGGCGATAATTACGCAGAACTAATTAATACGGCAGAAAAAATGCGTAATTATTTAAACCTAAAAAACATTCAAGGTATTGACGAATTAAAAATTGATGTCAATAAATCTAAACCTGCCATGCAAGTGCATGTTGACAGAAAGAAAGCTGGCGAATTAGGGGTTTCTTCAGGACAAGTTGGTCAACAATTACGAAACTCTCTTTTTGGAGCTAAAGCCGGCATATATAAAGAGAATGGAGAAGATTATGATATTTATGTTCGTTTTAATGAAGAAAACAGGTACAATACCAGTGCTATTTTTAATCAAAAGATAACCTTTAGAGATATGGCTTCTGGTCAAATTAAAGAAATTCCTGTTTCAGCCGTCGCAAAACAAAACAACACCTCTGGTTTTAGTGCTATTAAGCATAGAGATGTTAAACGTGTTGTAACTTTATATTCTGCGCTTTCACCCGGCTTTACAGATGCTAGTGCCATTGTGGCTAAAGTTCAACACGAAATGCAGTCGTTTACGGAAAAGCCAGATACTATTAAAATTGATTATACTGGACAAATTGAAGAACAAAATAAACAAATGGCCTTTTTAATGAGTGCCTTTTTTATAGGTCTGGCCTTAATATTCTTTATATTAATCTTTCAGTTTAACTCCATTTCAAAACCTGGCATTATCATGCTGGCTATTTTCTTAAGTTTAATCGGGGTTTTTGGTGGTTTGATTATTACTGGAGCTTCCTTTGTTATCATGATGACCATGATGGGAATTATTTCTCTTGCAGGCATTGTTGTGAATAATGGTGTTGTATTGTTAGATTATACCCAATTATTAATTGACAGAAAGAAAGTAAAGCATTTGTTAGATGATCACCAGTATTTACCTAAAGAAGATTTATTAGACGCCATTATTAAAGGTGGAAGAGCCCGTTTGAGACCGGTATTATTAACTGCTATTACCACCATTTTGGGATTAATACCTTTAGCTACCGGATTAAATATTAACTTCTTTACATTCTTTAGTGATTTTAATGCGAATATTTATGTTGGTGGCGATAATGTTATTTTTTGGGGACCATTAGCATGGACCGTTATTTACGGATTAATCATTGCCACGTTTTTAACCTTAATTGTGGTACCAATTTTATTCTATCTGGTAACCCGATTTAAAATGTGGTTGTATAGCGATAGAGTTGCTAACAAACAAACCATTATTGCAGAGTAAAAAATCTCAACTTGTTTAAAAAACAGAAGCCTCAACAAATGTTGAGGCTTCTGTTTTTTAATTAATGTGAGTTCCAATAAAAATAAGATATTTGTTTAGAAAAACGCATTAGAGATTTAAAAAAACTCTTCTATGGCTTGTTTAAACCATTAAATTTATAATTACCAAAACTTTAGTTTCTACTATCTTATGATAGAACCCTTATTAATTTTATATTCCTATAATCTTGAATTACTATTTTTATTATTGATTTTCATTAGCAGGAATAGGCACTGCGCTAGGCACGTTATCCCCAACTCTGTCATTGGGTAATTCGCTTAATCTATTAAATCTTCTCATGTCAACCCATCTGTGACTTTCCCCAAATAATGAATATCTGCGTTGAAAAAGAATTTCATCTTCTAAAGCTTGAGAGGTTAGTAATCCCGAATAATCGGCCAGTCCAGCAGCGTTTCTAATAATATTAATAGCAGTAACCGATTCAGTAGGGTTTACTGTTATGTTGGCTTCGGCATAAAGCAAAATCAATTCTTCGTTTCTTATTATTGGAACAAAATCTACATTCGATTTATAAATCCAAACATCGTGGGTTCCAACCAAGTTTGAGGCTTCGCGAGGTTCATCTCTTAAAACTACCTTATCTACTCTTGAATCTCCCACAAGTGCATCTGTAATATAACTAGAATGTGCTACCCTAACATTTGCTGTTTGGTTTAATGCTATGAAAAGTGGATTAGCTTGATCGGCTCCAGATAATGAATACGTATGATAAACACCCGTTTTAAAATCGTCTTGCATGTCCATAAAAGAAGCCGATAAGTGTGTTAATACATTTGTATAATTACCCCTGTAAGCTTCAACCCTTGCAGACAATGCATTATTAAATTTTAAAAAACCTGCTGGCGTATCAAAACCATTAAATCCTGATGTTAAACTAAAAGGAAATGTTGAGCCTCCCAACGCTAAATCTGTAGCCGCAGATGATAAAAGATCGGATATGGCTGTTAAAGCCTGTTCATAACTAACAAATGTCCCTAAGTTATCTGGATCGGAAACATCAATACGCATACCATTTTCACCTTGATTATTAGAAATCATTAATAGTTCGTGGGCTTTTAGCGTATTTAAAACGCCCTTAGTGGCAGCTATCTCTTGAGCAGAAAGATCGGATGTTGTATTATCTAATCCTGTTAATGCTAAATTAATATCTTTAACTGTTGCATATCTGGAGTTCCATGGCGAGGTTGTATAAAACGTGTTATTATCTAAATTACCTGTTACCACATCACCTTCAAAACGTGGATCTGAGTTTGTAAAAAAGTAATATTCTCGTCCTAAAATACTCTGTACATCAATTTGAGTGTTTAATCGCAATCTCATATCAGATAGAACACCAGCAACAGCTTGTGCCAGCTCTCCTCTTGATATATCGTCTGAAATAGAGGTCGTACTTGCCCCATTTAAACTTTCACCTCCTTCTAAAGTACAAGACGTAACATTTAGAATAGAAATGGTTATGATTAATATGTATAATTTATTAATTATTTTCATTTTTCTTGAGTTAATTTTTTTTAAAATTGAGCTGATAAGTGGAACATAAATCTTTTAGATGACGGAAAAGGTGTTACTTCTACACCTGTTGATAAACCGTTACCACCAAAATTAGAAACCTCGGGATCATAACTATTATAATCAAAAATGTTGATTAAATTATTTCCTGAAAAACCGATTTTTACATTGGAAACAATCCCGTTAAACCAACTATTTAAAGTTGTTTTTGGTACTGAATAATACAAACCAATTTCTCGCAATCTTAAATATGATGCATCTTCCACAAACGGTCTGGCGTTACTATCAAAAAGACCATTAAATATCCTAAAATCCCCATTACGTATAAGACCTTCAGGATCTACATCAAACCCGTCAAAATCTGCACTAGTACCACCAAAATCTGATAATAATTTTGTTAAGTTAATATTATCGCCTCCTTTTTTCCAATGCCATAAAAAAGACAAAGTAAAGTCCTTATAAACAAAACTATTGTTAAAGGACATTTGAAAATCGGGTTCTGCATCACCTAAAACCGAAACGGGTGTTCCTGCGCCTGTGGTTCCAACAATTTGGGTAACACTTTTGCCCTCTTCAATTTGAAACTGTCCTAAACTGTTACCAAACCCTCCTAGATTAAAGGTGGGTACTTTTAAAGAAGTCATTTCAGATTCATTTTTATACCAACTAATTCCCGAATCCCATGAAAAATCGGCAGAATCAAATACATTTATGTTAAGACCAATTTCGACCCCTCTATTTTCAAGACTACCAGCGTTTAGCCATTGCGTTGAAAAGCCAGAAGAAGGCTCAATATTGGCTTGTAGCAATAAGTCTTCTACTTTCTTTTTATAGTAAGTAAACTCTAGAGAAACTTTATCATTGAAAAAACCGGCGTCAAAACCAATTTCCAATTCGCTTTGTCTCTCTGGATTAATTGCAGGGTTTCCTCTTGTACCAGGAACTCCAATTCCTACATTACCATCAATCCCTACACTTCCATAAATAGTGAATAAAGACCCAAAGGTTGCAAAAGTTCCTGCCTCACCATAAGCCACACGAGGTTTAAACCTGTTTATCATATCATTGTTTCCCCAAAAACCAAACTTGTGTAAGTTAGCTGCTAAAGATGCTTTTGGATAATAAAAAAATTGGTTGATATCCCCATTATTGGTTGATTTATCTCCTCTTATCCCTAAAGTTGCTATTAACTTATCTTGATAGTTTACAGATTCTTGAACAAAAAAACCAAAGTCCTCTTGTTTTAATCTAAATTGGTTAACCGTTTGATTCGCTGCCTGATCAATATTGGTTTCCGAAGCAATTAAATCTGATGCTACAACTCTAACAATGTTTTGAGAAAATTGTTCATTAGTAACCCCTGCTTGTGTAGTAAATGTAATATCATTATTTGTATTAAAATTATGGACCAAAAAAGCAGAATAATTAGCGTTTGTATTGGTGGTAGTTGATAATGCTGAAATTCCATTTACACCCCCTTGATCTGGTCTCATAAACTGTAATTCTTTTGGAAAAATAACCGTTGATGTTAAAGTGTAATGATCTGAACCAGCTCTAGCAACGAATTGCAAATCTGAATGTTCCCCTTTAAAAAGGTTAATATCAAGTGTCCCTCCAGTAATAAAACGTTTAGTATCCTCTTTATTAGTCATTAAATCTCTCGTCTGTAAAGGGTTTGACGAGTTGTTTGGATGATCTGGATAATTGCCATTTTCATCAGGCAATAAAAAATCCCAGGGTCGTGTTGCAGTTAAAGCTACCCCTATAGTGGTTCCTGTGTTATCGTTATTAAAAAACCCTCTGTCTGCAGTTGAGTTAATATAATTTGACGTTACAGATAATTTGATGTTGTCGTTAAATTTATGATCTAGATTAAACCTTACAGAGGTCTTATCATAACCTGTACGCTTAACAATCCCATCTTCTTGATTTCTTGAAAGACCAGCATAAAAAGTGGTCTTATCAGATCCTCCGGACATACTAATATTAGTATTGGTAATAAACCCTTTTTCACCAAAAAGCTCTTTTTCATAATCACGTAATGTACCTGCATTTTGTGCTGCTGTAAACAAAGCACCTTGACCAAATTCACTCTCAGCTAACTCAGCAGTCCACTTTCTTTGCCCTTGAAGATTAATCGCTTCATTAAAACCTAGCGATTGCGAGAAATTGATATTAGTTTTTCCTGCTTTCCCTTTTTTAGTAGTAATGATTATTACCCCAGCAGCACCTCTAGACCCATAAATTGCAGAAGCCGAAGCTCCCTTTAAAATCTCAATATTTGCAATATCATCAGGATTGATGTCAGCTATTCTGTTGGTAGCATTATCTTGACTAGAAGCATTACCCCCTCCTGCGGCCTGAGATACAGCATTTAAGCCTCCTGATGAAATACTACTATTGTCAATATAAACCCCATCAATAATGTATAAAGGTTGAGAATTACCATTTATGGACGTAATGCCCCTAAGTTTAACAGACAATCCACCACCCGGAGCTCCTGAGTTTGCCGATATTAAGGCTCCAGTAAATTTACCATTTAAGGCTCCATCTAATGTTTGAGGTGGCGTAACACCAGTTAAATCTTCCGCAGATAACGAAGCAACGCTATTGGCGGCGTTCGTTCTTTTTACCGTTGAAGCAAGACCAGAAATTACAACTTCATCTAAAGCTGTGGCAGATTCTTGCAGTGTAACGGTTAAAATTCTATTTGAGCTAAGTGTTTCTTCAATGGTTTCAAATCCCAAAGACGAAAAAACAAGGATAACAGGAAAACCTTCTACTTTGAGACTAAAATTACCATCAAAATCGGCAGTAGTTCCTGTTACGGTTCCTTTAATTATCACATTCGCTCCTGCCAAAGGCAAGTTAGTTGCACCATCCATTACTTTACCTTTAATTTGTTGGCTAAAAGCTATTAAAGGAAAAAAAATCAATGAAAATAAAAGCAACTTTAAAGATAAAGTTTTGTTCATTATGTTAAAAGTTTTAAGTTATTTTTTCTAAATATCTAAAAAAAAAATAACTATTCGAAAAAAAAATAACATTTTGATAACATTTGTAATAAATATTGGACTTTATTGACCCTTTAAAGTTTACTCTTAAAATTATACTCAATAAACACTTTTAAAATATAATAACTTGCTAAATTTGTCTTCTAATTTTAGTGTCTTATGTATAGAAGTCATAATTGTGGCGAATTAAACGCGTCACATATAAATAAAGAGGTTGTACTTGCCGGCTGGGTACAAAAAACCAGAGATAAAGGATTTATGATTTGGGTAGATCTTCGCGATCGTTATGGAATCACCCAACTTATTTTTGATGAAGAACGCACGTCAAAATCCATCATTCAGGAGGCAAAAACTTTAGGAAGAGAATTTGTCATACAAGTTAAAGGAACGGTGATTGAGCGAAGTTCAAAAAATTCGAAAATTCCAACAGGGGATATTGAAATATTAGTTTCTGAATTAACCGTTCTTAATAAAGCCTTGTTACCACCTTTTACCATTGAAGACGAGACCGATGGAGGCGAAGAATTACGTATGAAATATCGTTATTTAGACATTCGTCGTAATCCTGTTAAAAACAGTTTGATTTTTAGACATAAAGTAGCTCAAGCCGTTAGAAATTACTTATCAAATGAAGGTTTTATAGAAGTTGAAACCCCTTATTTAATTAAATCTACGCCCGAAGGTGCCAGAGATTTTGTGGTTCCAAGCAGAATGAATGCTGGTCAGTTTTACGCGCTTCCGCAATCGCCCCAAACTTTTAAGCAACTGCTTATGGTTGGCGGAATGGATAAATATTTTCAAATTGTAAAATGTTTTAGAGACGAAGATTTACGTGCTGACAGACAACCAGAATTTACACAAATAGATTGTGAAATGGCCTTTGTTGAGCAAGACGACATCTTAAATGCTTTTGAAGGATTAACACGGCATTTACTTAAAGAAATTAATGGTATTGAAGTAGAAAAGTTTCCAAGAATGCTTTATGATGACGCCATGCGTTTATACGGAAATGATAAACCGGACATTCGTTTTGGTATGCAGTTTAGAGAATTAAATACCGTAACACAACATAAAGATTTTGACGTTTTCAATTCGGCAGAATTGGTGGTTGGTATTGCCGTTCCAGGCGGCAATAATTTCACAAGAAAAGACATTGACCAATTAATTGATTGGATAAAACGCCCTCAAATTGGCGCTTTAGGAATGGTATATTGCCGTTGTAACGAAGACGGAACCTACAAATCCTCTGTAGATAAATTTTATGACGAATCAGACTTAGCAAAATGGGCAGAAATTACAGGAGCGAAAGCTGGGGATTTAATGTGTATCTTTTCGGGAGAAACCAACAAAGTAAGAGGCCAGTTAAGTGCTTTAAGAATGGAACTTGCTACGCGTTTAGGGTTACGTAAACCACATGTATTTGCTCCGCTTTGGGTGATTGATTTTCCGTTATTGGAATGGGATGAAGACACCAAACGCTACCATGCCATGCATCATCCATTTACCTCACCCAAACCAGGACAACTAGAATTACTGGCTACAAATCCTGGCGAAGTTAAAGCCAATGCTTACGATTTAGTTTTAAACGGAAATGAAATTGGTGGTGGTTCCATCAGAATTCACGATAAAAAAACACAGGCCTTAATGTTTGATTATTTGGGGTTTACACCAGAACAGGCCAAAGCTCAGTTTGGATTCTTAATGGACGCTTTCCAATATGGCGCACCGCCACATGGAGGCTTAGCTTTTGGTTTGGACCGTTTAGTTGCCATATTAGCAGGTCAGGAAATTATTCGAGATTTTATTGCTTTTCCTAAAAACAATTCCGGACGTGATGTTATGATCGATGCTCCTGCTCCTATAGACGACAAACAACTTGAAGAACTATGTTTAAAATTAAACATTAAACCATAATACTAAATCCTGCACTTGCAGGATTTTTTAGTAGCTTTGATTATGCCAAAACAAACCATTCTTAAACAAATACTTATCTGGAGAGCCAAATATATCTCTCACAGACAGTTTGTTTATATTTTAAGTGTCGTCATTGGCTTTACTTCTGGTGTTGGTGCCGTTGTTTTAAAAAACTTAACGCATTTTATTCAACATCTGCTGGAAGGTAATTTGATAAAATATTATCACCATGCTTTTTACTTTTTATTTCCAATTATTGGGCTCACATTAGTTTATCTAACCATAAAATATGTGATAAGAAATAAAGTAAGTCATGGTATTCCTTCCACCCTTTATGCTATTTCCAAGCGAAAAGGAATCATGAAACAATATCAAATGTTTGGTTCTATTTTAACGGCTCCACTTACCGTAGGTTTTGGTGGTTCTGTTGGACTGGAAGGCCCAACCGTGGCTACTGGTGCGGCTATTGGTTCTAATATTTCCAGAATGTTTCATATGAACCAAAATACCAGGAATTTATTAATTGGTTGTGCCGCTGCCGGAGCCATGAGTTCCATATTTAAAGCGCCTATTGCTGCTATTATTTTTGCCATAGAAGTTTTTAGTTTGGATTTGACCATTGCATCTATGTTGCCACTTTTGTTAGCATCGCTTTCAGCTATTTTGACCTCTTATTTTTTCTTTGGAAATGATATTTTATTACCCTTTAGAATTGAAGATGAATTTGTACTGTCTGATGCGCCTTTTTATATTCTCCTTGGTGTATTCGCCGCAATAACGTCTATTTATTTTGCCCAGGTTTACGACAAAATCCAAAAATTTTTCGACAAAATTGGCACACCCGTTAAACGACTAATTGTTGGTGGTGTTGGCTTGGGTTTATTAATTTATTTCATTCCGCCACTATATGGCGAAGGCTTTGATGTTATCAATAATCTTATTGCAGGAAACGCTGAAAAAGCGCTTGAAAATAACTTAATGCAAATGGATTTAACGAATATTTGGATTGTTATTTTGCTTTTAGCTGGCCTTGTCTTTTTTAAAATTATAGCCAGTTCATTAACCTTTGGAGCTGGTGGTGTAGGTGGTATTTTTGCTCCAACACTTTTTATGGGCAGCATTATGGGCAATTGCATTGCTAAAATAATCAATCATTGCGGGCTGTTTCGTTCGCCTATCTCCGAAAGTAATTTTACTCTGGTAGGCATGGCTGGTTTATTGGCAGGTGTTTTACATGCACCCTTAACGGCTATTTTCTTAATTGCCGAACTTACTGGAGGTTATGAGCTTTTTATTCCGCTAATGCTAACGGCTACCATTTCGTTTGGTTTAACTAAATATTTCAGTCCTCATTCTGTTTATAACATGCAATTGGGCAGAAAAGGCGAATTAATAACCCACGATAAAGATCATGCAGTATTAACGTTTATGAATATTGATAAAATTATTGAAACCAATTTTGTCAGCATCACATCAAATATGAATTTAGGTGAAATAATCAATACCGCCGTAATCCAATCAAAAAGGAATATTTTTCCAGTTATTGATGCAAAAACCAAAGCTTTGGTAGGCATCATCCTGCTAGATGATTTAAGGCCTATTATGTTTGATCAGGATTTATACGGAGAAATAAGAGCACACGATATTATGCAACCTGCTCCTGAGATTATTGACGTTGACAAAGATAAAATGACCGACATTATGAAGAAATTTCAGGATAGCAGCGCTTGGAATTTGCCCGTAGTAAAAAATGATGTTTATATTGGGTTTATATCCAAATCAAAGCTTTTAACGGCTTACAGAAGGCAGCTAATTAATTTTACCAAATAATGATGAAGTATTTAATCGTTCTATGTTTAATCCTATCTGTTGGAAGTATCCTAACAGGATATTTTGCAGGATTTGAAAATTCAGAAAAATTAATTGGCTATGGCGTTATAGGGCTTTTTTTTATTGTTTTTCCTTTATTTTCTTATTATAGATGGAAAGATAAAAATATTAAAGATTATATGCTGACTAAGGAAAATTTAGATAAAATGCGCGAACGCGAAAAAAAATAATATTCTAGTTTAAGTTTCGTCTTTGAATAAAAAAACGTTTTAAAAGCTCTGAAGCTTCATTTTCTAAAACACCGCCTTGCATGATGGTTTTAGGATGCAATTTGGTTTTTAAATGAATGCAGCCTCTCTCTAAATCTCTGGCACCGTAAACAATATTTGATATTTGACTCCAATACAAAGCGCCTGCACACATTTGGCAAGGTTCCAAGGTTACATACAGCGTGCAGTTTTGAAGAAATTTACCACCTAAAAAATTAGCTGCTGCTGTAATGGCTTGTATTTCGGCATGCGCTGTTACATCATTTAAGGTTTCTGTTAAATTATGTCCTTTGGCAATAATTCTGTTTTCAATAACAATAACAGCACCGATAGGAACTTCACCTTTTTCAAAAGCTATTTCTGCTTCTTGCAAAGCTTTTTTCATAAAATAAATGTCGTCAAAAGGTTGTATCATAAAGGCAAAAATACAATTTCATCTGATAATTCTTGTTATTTTTTTATATGACAGATGTGCTGCCATAATATCCTTTTTAATCACTATTATTTTTTGTTATGGCATTTCAAGTAGTACATTTGTAATAGTATGCAAAAATTATTAAATACAATTAAGTCACCTAAAGATTTGCGCCTAATAGCGCAAGAAGAGTTACCTCTTCTTGCCAAAGAATTACGCGAATTTATCATCAATATAGTAGCTACTAAAGAAGGGCATTTAGGTGCTAGTTTAGGCGTTGTTGAATTAACCATTGCGCTTCATTACGTTTTTAATACTCCTGAAGATTTACTCATTTGGGATGTTGGCCATCAAGCATATGGGCATAAAATATTGACTGGCAGACGCCATCAATTTCATACTAACAGACAACTGGGTGGACTGAGTGGTTTTCCAAAACGAAGCGAAAGTGTGTACGATGCTTTTGGTGTAGGTCATGCGTCAACCTCTATTTCAGCTGCTTTAGGAATGGCTATTGCCTCTCAACTTTTGGGGTATGAAAACAAACATCATATAGCCGTTATTGGAGACGCATCTATTGCCAGCGGCATGGCGTTTGAAGGCTTAAATCATGCAGGCGTTACCAACGCGAATTTATTGGTCATTTTAAATGACAATGCCATTGGTATTGACCCAAGTGTTGGTGCTTTAAAACAATATTTAACCAACGTTAAAAAAGGAACTCAAAAGCAGGACAATATTTTTGAGGCTTTAAATTTTGATTATTCAGGACCTATTGACGGTCATGATATCCATCATATTATTTCTGAATTAAAACGCTTAAAAACAGTAAAAGGCCCAAAATTTTTACATGTTATAACCACCAAGGGAAAAGGTTTAAAACAAGCTGAAGATGATCAAGTAACCTATCATGCACCTGGAAAGTTTAACGCACAAACAGGTGATGTTTTTTCAAAATCTGATGAAAATCTTCCACCAAAATACCAGGATGTTTTTGGTATTACACTTGTTGAACTTGCTAAAGCAAACAAAAACATTGTTGGTATTACACCAGCCATGCCAACAGGCAGTTCATTAAAATACATGATGGAACAAATACCAGACCGTGCTTTTGATGTGGGTATTGCCGAGCAACATGCCGTAACGCTTGCAGCTGGTATGGCAACTCAAGGATTGATGCCGTTTTGTAACATTTATTCTACGTTTTTGCAACGGGCTTATGACCAAGTTATTCATGATGTAGCCTTGCAAAAATTACCGGTGATTTTTTGTTTAGACCGCGCTGGTTTGGTTGGCGAAGATGGCGCAACGCATCATGGTGTTTTTGATGTATCGTATTTAAGATGTATTCCTAATCTTATCATTTTTGCACCCAGAAATGAAATAGAATTGCGTAACATAATGTTTACGGCTCAACTTGGTTTAGAACAACCCATGGCTATTAGATATCCTAGAGGAAGAGGCGTTACCATAAATTGGAAACAACGTTTTGAGCCCATCGAAATTGGTAAAGGTGTTCAACTAAAATCTGGAACCAACCTAGCCATTTTAACTTTTGGAACCATCAGTAAAAATGTAGAAGAAGCTATCAAAAATTGCGATAACAAGAATGCCATTGCACATTACGATATGCGTTTTGCAAAACCTTTAGATGAAGCCTTGCTGCATACTATTTTTAAAAAATTCAGCATAATTATTACGGTTGAAGACAATGCCATAAGCGGCGGATTTGGCAGTGCTATTCTTGAATTTGCTTCAAAACATAATTATACCAATCCCATAAAAATTCTTGGAATACCTGATGCTTTTATTGAACATGGCCGAATTGCAGAATTGCAAGAATTTGTTGGATTGAATGCAGACCGTTTAACGAAATGCTTTAATGCCCTAATCTAGATACAAGAATTAAACTACTACCGTCTTTAAGCCGGTAGATTTGATTTCCGCCTTAAGGCGGCTAAAGCTATTCTCCTGATATTTTAAAATCTCCATCTTTGTCCTCAATATCTTGTTTTTCTATATACTCCATTATCATTTCATCCGTTATGGTTCCTGAACTTACCACAAAATATCCCCGTGCCCAAAAATGCCGACCCCAATACATCTTTGATATCGCCTTAAACTCTGACATCACTTTTCTGGAACTTTTCCCTTTTATATACTGCATCAACTTGCTTACAGAAATATGGGGTGGAACCGACACAAACAAGTGAACGTGATCTGATGAAATGTGACCCTTTATTATTTCTACTTCATTTGCTTTACAAATCTCACGTATAAGGGAACGGACTCGCACTGCCAATACTCCAGTCAATACTCTTTTACGGTATTTTGTTATCCATACTAAATGATATTTTATATCATAAACCGTGTGGGATGTTTTACGATAATGCTGCATATCACAAAGATAAACAAACTAAAGTCTTCGCCTAAAGGCGAGGGATTTTCTCCCATTCCCCGAATTTGAAATTAATTACGTGATTTTATCATAAAAAAAGAACTACGTTTAAAATAAATGAAAAATAAATTAACCTTTTAGAGGTCGGTATTTAATTTTAACTAAGGCTTTCCATAATTCAAAGACACCTTTACTAATTGCGGTAAAACCGTAACCCTTTTTCGTGTTTTCGATAAAACGTTGAAAATATGTAAGAAAAACTTGTTTAATTCATTTTTTTTTTTTTAAGTTTGAAATGTTCAAAAGCAAAGTTTTGTTTTAGTCTATACAACATGATGTTTTTGGGCAAAAGTTGCAACAAATCAGCGCTGATTATTTTTATTCTCCCTTAGCATTAAATAACAGCGAAACAGGTTTAAGTTTTAGACTGCTTAAACTAAAAAAATAGACTAATCTCTCATAGACTAAAAATTATAGACTGAATAGACTGAACACGTATTTAGTTTAACCAATCAGCTATCAAATAAAATTAGCTGGTTTAAATTTTTAAAATTATGAAAAAAGTATTAAGTTTTATTGCAGTTTTTTTGTTTTGTGCATCAATCAGTACTAATGCCTCCACTTCCAATAATTCTCCAGTGACAGAAACCTGTTTTTCTATTGCTAGAAACTGGGTAATACAAACTGAAGGTGAAATTAATATTGACAATGTTGGATTTGTTCTTCAACTTACTGAATATTTAAACTCCAAAGGTATTTGTAGATGAGAAACTCATGTTTATCAAATAAGTTTTTAAAAGGCATTTTCTTTTTGTATTTTTTTATGGGAGTCATTCCAAATTCACATGCACAGAATGTTTTTAAAGTAACATATTCGGTTACAGATGTTAAAATACAGGGATCTTTAGATAATCTAGATAATAACAGTAAACAGCTATTTGAGAAAATGGCAGATTACACAAAAGATGTAAATTACATTCTCATCGCTAATCAAGAAGAATCTTATTTCGAGCAAGAAAACGCCTTAAATAAAGAAAGTGATTCACCTCTTGAACATATTTTGTCAAGAGGAGCACAGAGGTTTACTTCTTTTAATGAAAGGGTTTATGCTAACCATAATGTAGATAGCATAGTTTTTGTTAGAAACATACTTAACCAAGATTTTACAGTAAAAAGGGATTACTTTAATTTTAATTGGGTCTTTAAAAAAGAAACAAAAAAAATTCTTGACTTTAATGCAATAAAAGCAGAAGGGAGCTATTATCACCCTGTAACAAATGAAGACTTAAAGGTTGTTGCTTGGTATATACCATCAATTCAATTACAATCTGGTCCTGACATTTTTATGGGATTGCCTGGCTTAATAGCAGAAGTTGATTTAAAAGGCGCTATAGTAACAATTAAAAAAATAGAGACCATTAAAAACTTGGAAATAGAAAAAATTAATGACTTAAAAGCAATGAACCAACAAGAATTCAAAGATTTAATTAAAAGTTTAAATAAAAAATTTGAAAATTATATCGATGATTAAAATAGATTTCGTAGACTAAAATTTATAGACTGAATAGACTGAACACACATTTAGTTTAACCAACCAGTTATTTGAAAACATGAACTGGTTTAAAATTTTAGAAATTATGAAAAACGTATTAAGCTTGATTCTTTTTTTATTAGTAGTATCAAGTGTATCCAAAGCAAAAGACAATGTTTATTTCTTTAAGGTAGATGAGGCCTGTTGGGATATGGCTTATCATTATTCATTACATGCTGCTGAAGAATATGGGCTCACAGGAGCTCAGAGAGAGTTAATTATGGAGGAGGCTTATGAGTCTTGTTTAGAGTGGTAATAAGTCGTATCTATTAATTAGAAGTTTTTATATGGTATATAAAACCCACATAATTGTAATTTTTTTATTAAGCAATATCATTTTTTCCCAAAATGATATTGCTTTAGTAAATTATAAAATAATTAAAATTGATGATAACAGCTCAGGTATAAATAAATATGAAAGCATTAATGACTCAAAGATTTTAAAAAAAGTAAAAGAAATAACAAGTTCTTTAGATGATGTTGAATGCCAGCTTTTTTTTGACAATAAAACATCGTTATTTAAGACAAAAGAAAAATTAGAATTAAATGATGATTTCAATTACAAAATGGCAAAAGTTCTAGCTGGGGGAATTAGGTATAAAAATCTGAACACCAAAGAAAAAATTGAAAGAAGAAATTCTTTAGGAATGACAGTAAATATCTTTTATTCATTTGATGAATATAAATGGACAATTACTAATGAAACAAAGAAAATAGGTGAGTATATTTGTCGCAAAGCAATTTCTACAAAGACTGATATTGATACTGTAAAAAATGAAGAAAAGGTTTTTAATGTTGAAGCGTGGTTTACAAATGAAATCCCTGTTCCATTTGGCCCTGCAGGATTAGACGGTCTCCCTGGTTTGGTTTTAGAAGCTTCTCCAAATGGTAAAATAGTTTTTTACGTTGATAAGATAATATTTAATTATTCTAGCGACAAGAAATTATTATGTAGGCCTAAAGGTGGAACTAATTTTTCTGAAAAAGAATATTTAACATTACTTCAAAAGAAATTTTTGGAATTTAAAAAATAGATTCCATATACTAAAAATTGTCCGTCTTTTTGTTGCAAGTCCAACCTTAATGGGAAAATCAGGAAATACACCAAGAACAAGCTGTCATTCCCAACAGATGAAGCCATTATGAAGTCCACTTTTTTAGCTTTAAGAGAGGCTACTAAAAAATAGTCGATGCCCATTAGGAACAGGGGTATTATTTTAAACCAGTTTTTGACTATATTTGAAAAAAGGGTTCAACTTTAGATAAAGTTAAACCCTCGTAATTTTAGTTTACACACTTTTTGGGATAGTGTCTTTTTAAGTTTGAAATGTCCAGAAGCAACGTTTTGTCTCAGTCTATACAACACGATGTTTTTGGGCAAAAGTTGCAACAAATCAGCGCTGATTATTTTTATTCTCCCTTAAAATTAAATAACAGCATACAAGTTTAGGTTTTAGACTGCCTAAACTAAAAAAATAGACTAATCTCTCATAGACTAAAAATTATAGACTGAATAGACTGAACAACACATTTAGTTTAACCAACCAGTCATTCAATAAACTGAACTGGTTTAAAATTTTAGAAATTATGAGAAAAATTCTTATTGTTATTGGTATGTTGTCTATGTTTAGTTTTACCTCCAACACAAAGATAAAACTAGCCAACACAAATACTGAAAGCATAGAGGTTGTAAAGCTTGCTTGTAATGAACTTGCACAAGGCTATTATGAATTTATGGTTAATCAAGAAGGGGTTGACCCTAGAGTAGCTGGTCAAAGAGCTAGAGATTTTCGCGATGCTTGCGAAGGAATATAACAAGCATAATATTTTTTTGAGGCAGCATCCATTTTTATTTCGATGCTGCCTATTTAATTTTCATGTAACTTTATAAAAAATGAAGAATAAATTAACCTTTTTTTTTCTAACGTGTTTTTCTTTCATTCTATACTCCCAATCAAGTGGTGTCGTTACCTATGGGCAAAAAATTATTATCCCAAACTATACTAACTCTTTAAAAAAATCAGAATTTGCGACATTCTATAACAAAGAAAAAATAAAGATGAGTGAAAGTTCTAAAAACATTATATATAAACTTCAATTTAATAAGCATGCTGCTTCATTTACCTCTGAAAAACACCTGTCAATTGATGATTTTGAAGACGATGTCAAATACGCCATGTTACATGTTAGAGGAGACGGAACATATTACTTCTCATTAGAAAGTGGTATATCATTATGGGATCATGATGTTTTTGGAGAACGAGTAATTCTTGTTGATACGATTAGTCCGAAGGATTGGACAATAACAAAGGAAACAAAAATGATAGACAAATACATGGCTGTAAAAGCAAAAAAAAATAAAAGCTTGAATAACGGAAAAATTATTGAAGTTGTTGCTTGGTTCGCTCCCGAGATTACCAATAACTACGGGCCAATAGGATATTATGGTTTGCCAGGTTTAATTTTAGAAATCCACGAAAAGGATTTCATTATTTATGCAAAGAACATAAAGTTTAAAAAGAAAGCACCAAAAATAAACAAACCGTCAAAAGGTACTTATATGGGGGAAAAAGAATATAAAATTTATGTAGATAAAGCGGCTAAGAATTTTATTGCTAATTAAATAGAATATTAAAACAATTAAGTATTTAATTTTAACTAAGGCTCTGTATAATTCAAAGACACCTTTACTAAATATGTTAAAACCGTAACCCTTTTTTAGGCTTTTCGATAAAACGCTGAAAATTTGTAAGAATAATTTGTTTAATTCATTTTTTTTTTAAGTTTGAAATGCTCAAGAGCAAAGTTTTGTTTCAGTCTATACAAAATCAAGTTTTTGGGCAAAAGTTGCAACAAATCAGCGCTGATTATTTTTATTCTCCTATAGCATTAAATAATGGCACATTATGTTTAAGTTTTAGACTGCTTAAAATAAAAAAATAGACTAATCTCTCATAGACTAAAAAATTTAGACTGAATAGACTGAACCATGTATTTAGTTTAACCAACCAGTTATACCATATTTTAACTGGTTTAAAATTTTAGAAATTATGAAAAAAAAATTAAGCATAATAATAACTATACTTTCTATTAGTAGTATTATTAATTTAAACGCAAAAACAGAAATAAAAGATGCGTATACATGTTGGGATGTAGCTGATGCAACTGTTGACACTTTCAATGAGGCGAATCTAAAAATGCGCCATATTGCTACTTATGAACAGCAATATCGGATTTGGGAAGCAGCATATGATGGTTGTATGGGAGAGTAATGACCAAATAACTAGTTACCATTAATGGTAATAAATAGTTAATTAAAATAGATAAAACATCTTTTCTATCATAACAGTTAAACTATTGATTGTAATTTAGCTGTTATGATTATTATTAAATTTATTTATGAAGTTAAAAATATGTCTTCTATTAATAGTTTTAAACTCTAGCTTTGTTTTTGCTCAGAATGGTTATGCTTATTACAAAAAACAATTGTCTTCTGGTGATGATGAAATTACAAACGAGTACATGAAGCAAGCGTTAAAACGATTAAAGTCCCAAGAGTATGAATTATCATTTAATAAGAATAGTGCTTTGTTTAAACAAGTTGAAGAAATGAGTGTAGAGAATAATCCTGTAGTTGAGGCATTCACTCAATCTATTTCACAATTTACCGGCGAGGTTTATTTTGATAGAACAAAAAAATTAGTTATTCATAAAAATGATTTTTCAGGGACTACTTTTTTAATTCAAAAGAATAATGTGAATTGGGTTTTAACTCGTGACACATTGAAAATTGATAAATACTTATGCTATAAAGCTACAACTACACAAACGATAGAAAATTCTGAGGGCTTACATAAGTTAAAAATCACAGCCTGGTATGTACCAGAGATTTCATTGCCTTATGGACCAGATGCGTTTGGTGGATTACCTGGCTTAATTCTTCAATTAGAAAATAATGGTATCTTAACGACAATAAAAAAGATAGAATTTTTGAATAATGAAACCTTAAAAATTAGTTTACCAACTAAAGGAAAGGAAATAACAGAAGAAAAGTTTAATGCGATAGTCAAAAAAACATTTGAAAACAGAAAGGATAATAAGAATTAATTTTTTTAGAGCGACTTTATTTTTCTAATGGTATTTATGCTCAGTAAATCCAGGTTTCTGAAAAAATTAGCTTTATCATAAATTAGCTTTATCCATTTAAGGTAAAACCGTAACGCTTTTTTGTGTTTTCGATGAAATGCTAAACATTTGTAAGAAAAACTTGTTTAATCAGTTTTTTTTTTTAAAATTTAAAATGTTCAAGAGCAAAGTTTTGTTTCAGTCTATACAAAATAATGTTTTTGGGCAAAAATGTTGCAACAAATCAGCGCTGATTATTTTTATTTTCCCTTAAAATTAAATAACAGCACACAAGTTTAGGTTTTAGACTGCTTAAACTAATAATAGACTGACTTTATAGACTAAAATTTTTAGACTGAATAGACTGAACCATGTATTTAGTTTAACCTATCAGCTATAAAAAAAATTAGCTGGTTTAAATTTTAAAAATTATGAAAAAATTGATTAAAAAAGTAGGGGTGGTTTGTGCTATTTTATCATTAATGAGTATGACTAGTGCTCCTCAAGAATTAACCGAATGTGAAATTTTAGGCGTAGAAGCTCACCACTTATTCTTGAGAGCAGGATTTGACCATTACGCTGCATATTTAATGTCTGAAGGGGTGCAGGAACAATGTGAATTAACTAGATAGAGGTTAAAATACAATTAATAAATCTCACTAAAATGGCTATTTATAAAAAAATAGCCATTTTATAAATTTCTATATTATGAGGAAAATAGCCACTTTTATTCTTTGCGCCATTCTTATTTCAAAAATTGCAATTGCTCAAAATTCAATTAATATTGTTACTTATAAGGCCATGTTTGCTGAAAAATTCTCAGAAGGATCTAGTGCTAATAAAGACTTAGGCTTTTTGGATGAAATAGTTAAAGGTAAAGAAGTATTTTTTGAACTAATTTTTAATAAAAATGAGGCTAATTATAAGCAAAAAAATGAATTAGATGTTAATGATTTTGATGCAAAAATAAAAAAAGCTCTTTTTGGAGGAAATACATTTTTTTATTTGAACACAAAAAACAGAGAATATATAAGTCAAATAGAAGCTTATGGAGAAATTTTTTTAGTACCTCTTGTCAAATGGAAGTGGAAACTAACAAACGAGTCTAAAAAAATAGGGAGTTATAAATGTTATAAAGCGACAACAATAAAGACTGTAGATAATTCAGAAGGGGTTTTTAGTTTTCTAGTAACGGCATGGTTTACAAATGAGATTCCTGTAAATTTTGGACCTAAAGGCTATTATGGTTTACCAGGGTTAATTTTAGAACTTCACGAAAATAAGCAGGTACATTTTGCTCAAAACATTAAATTAAATCAAAATAGTATTAATGGAATTGAGAAACCTACTAAAGGAATCAAAATGACTCATAAAGAGTTTGAAGCCTTTGGAAAGAATTTTTATGAGAAAAATAAAAAGATTTAACAATTAAAAAGGTTATTAAAACACAATGATATACAACATTAATATTATTTTAAGACTCTCTTTTAACATACAGCGCGTCTATTAAGCTAACTGAGTGTTAGTTATAGTTGTTTTGTATCAAGTTAGAGATAGGTTTAGGAGATAATTCTTCATATAAATTAGTTTCAGAATTGATAAGAATAATTTAGGAAATGAAAAAAAAGCTTTATACAAAATTTGTCATAAGATGTAAAGCAAGAATCCATTATTTTTCAATCCTATTTTTCATATCAGGGTATTCTTTTTATGCCCAAAATATTGTAGTTTCTGGCAAAATTACAGATACTTTGCAAAACCCATTAAGCTACGCTAACATTTTGGCCATACCAGAAGCTATCGACCAAGATGTGCGTTTTGCTATAACCGATAACGATGGAAATTATAAACTCGGCTTATCCAAAAACCAAACCTATAACATAACCGTAAGTTATTTAGGCTATAAACCACAAACCATAAATGTAACAACAACCAATCAAGATTTAATTAAAAACTTTATTCTCAAAGAGAATCCAGATCAGCTTGATGAAGTTACCATAAAGTATACGCCACCAATTGTAGTGAAAAAAGACACCATTACCTATAAAGTAGATGCTTTTGCAACCGGTGAAGAACGTAAATTGAGAGAAGTACTTAAAAAATTGCCAGGAGTAGAAGTCGATAAACTTGGTAATGTTATGGTACAAGGTAAAAAAGTAACCAAGGTCTTGGTTGAAAACAAAACCTTTTTTACAGGCGACAGTAAATTGGCTGTAAACAATATACCTGCCGATGCTGTAGATAAAGTAGAAATTCTAGACAACTACAACGATGTTGCTATGTTAAAAGGGTTGCAAGATACCGAAGATATGGCCATGAACATTAAACTAAAAGAAGATAAAAAGAAATTTACTTTTGGCGATGTTGAGGTTGGTGCTGGTATTAAAAATCGTTATTTGGTGCATCCAAACCTTTTTTATTACAGCCCAAAAACCAATGTTAATTTTATTGGCGACCTAAATAACCAAGGTATTAAAAGTTTTAGCTTTCGCGATTATTTAGAGTTTGAAGGTGGTTTTAGTAAACTCATGAACGATGCTGGTAGTTATTTTAGTCTATTTAACAGCGATTTTGCGCAGTATTTAAACAATCAAGATTATACGGCAAACACCAACCAGTTTGGTGCTTTAAACATTAGGCAATCTATAAATAACGTTACCGATATTAGTGGCTACGTTATAACTTCTAAAAGTAAAACAGAAACGCAAAGCGAAACTTTAAACGACTACCTCAATTTTGAAAGTCCTTTTTTAGAAGAACGAACGGTTACCAACCAATTAAACAATTTTTTTACCATTGGAAAAATAACCTTGGAGTACAATCCAGATTTTAATGAAGATTTAACTTATAACAGTTTTGTAAAAGTCACTAACAATAACAGTAATGGCTTCATTACTACTTTAAACCCAACAGAAGATAATAGCATAACTACACTTACAGATGTTACAGGTGTAAACTTAAAACAAAACATAAGCTACAGCCGAAAGCTTTCAAAAGACCATACGGTTACTTTAGAGGCTACTTATAGCTACCAAAATGATAAACCTATTACAGAATGGCTTACCAATAGGCAAATTCTGCAAGGCCTCATTCCTTTAATAGAAGACATAAAGTATGACATCTTTCAAACCAAAAAATCGAATTCACATTCATTTAATGCTACGGCTAAGGATTATTGGGTGTTAAATAATTTTAATCACATTTATACCAGTGTTGGTGTTAATACGGCATTTAATTCCTTTTATAACGAGGATATTCAGAAGCTCACAAACGGAACCATTAATAATTTTAATAGCGCAGGTTTTGATAATGATTTTGGCTATAATTTCGTAGATACCTTTATGGGTTTAGAATATAAGTTTCAAATAGGGATTGCTACCTTTAAACCCATGTTGTATTATCATTTTTATAATTGGAATACAAGGCAGTTTGATGAAAAATTTTCAAATAATAAAACATTGCTTTTGCCTCAGTTTACTACAAAAATAGAGTTTAATAATAGTGAAAAAATAAATTTCAAGTATCAATTAAATGCACGTTTTCCTGAAATAGATAGGCTAGCAAATAATTTTATTTTAAATAGCTTTAATAGTGTATTTAAAGGTGATACCACTTTAGAAAATCAATTATATCACAGCGTGAATTTGAGCTATTATAAATTTAGTTTATTTAAAAATTTGAATCTTAATATCAATACCAGTTTCAATAAAAAAGTAAAACATTTTAAAAGTGTTACGCAATTGCAAGGCATTAATCAATTTAACACCCAAATTTTATTTGATGAACCAGAATATAATTGGAATTTAAGCGGACGGATTTCAAAAAAAATTAATAAAATAAGATATAACCTAAGCAGTCGCTTTTCGTACAACGATTTTTATCAAATCTTGAATAGCGATACTAATTTGAATATTTCAAAATCGTTTTCTTCAACATTTAGCATTGAAACATTTTTTAAAAACTACCCAAATATTGAGTTAGGTTATACTAAAGATTTTAGTAATTACCGATCGATTGGCACCATAACTAATTTTGAAAATGATCGATTTTTTGTAAACTTGGAATACAATTTTTTAAAAGATTTTATTTTAAAAGCAGATTATAGTTTTGATCATTACAAAAATAAAAACAGTACTGTTAATAATACTTTTGATACTGCAAATGCTTCACTTTTTTATCAAAAAGAAGATAGCCCTTGGGGTTTTGAGATTAACGCCACAAATCTTTTTAATGTCACATTTAAACAGCAAAATTCATTCAATAGCTTTTTAATTATCGATCGTAAAACGTTTATTTTACCACGAATTATGATGTTTAAAATAGCGTATAAATTGTAATTTAAATAGTCTTAGCAAAGGCCAGAAAGAAATCTACAGACTCAGGGTTTTTCATGGAATCTAAATTAATGGATGTATCAAAAGGCATTTTTAGTAGAATTTTTTTAATAGGTGCTTCCATTTTTTTTCCACTTATGGTATATGGAATATCTTCTACTTCGATAATATCGTCTGGCACATGTCTGGGTGAATATTCTTTTTTAAGTTGATTGTTTATGGCTGTTTTAACCTCATCGGTTAATTTAAAAAAGGGTTTCATTTTTACAAATAATGGCATGTAATGTTGCCCACCATCAAGTTCTAAATTAACAATAAGCGAATCTTCAATAGCACTTATTTTGTTAATACATCTATAAATTTCGCTGGTGCCAATTCGTATGCCATGCCGGTTTAAGGTTGCATCCGATCTTCCAAAAATAATAATACCATGTGTTTTAGAGTTAATTTTTATAAAATCGCCGTGCCTCCATATATCAGGAAAATGTTCGAAATAACTGGCTTTATAGCGTTTTTTTTCAGCATCGTTCCAAAAATAAATAGGCATGGAAGGCATGGGTTTATCAATAACCATTTCACCTAAATCATCTTCAACAGAACGGCCATTATCATCAAAGGCAAATAATGAAACGCCCAAAGCCTTGCATTGTATTTCTCCAGCATGAACGGCATAAAACGGCGTGCCACCAACAAAAGCGGTGCAAACATCGGTGCCGCCAGCCATAGAACACAGCCAGACATCTTGTTTGATGCTTTTATAAACGTACTCAAACGCTTCAAATGGTAAAGGAGCACCTGTTGAACTTATGGAGCGTAAAGATTTTAAATGGCAGGTGTTTTTAGGTTCTATGTTGTTTTTCATACTCGCCACTAAAAACGGCGCACTCGTACCAAAATGATTGATTTTTATTTGATCTGAAAATTCCCAAAGCCTGTTGAAGTTTGGATACGTAGGACTGCCATCATACAATACCATGGTAGCACCCATTAATAAAGCAGATTGTAAAAAATTCCACATCATCCATCCTGTGGTAGTATACCAAAAATAGCGTTCTCCAATATGGACATCATTATGAAACGCCATATACTTGAAATGTTCCAATAAAATGCCACCATGCGAATGAACAATGGCTTTTGGTAAGCCGGTGGTTCCTGATGAGTATAATACCCAAATAGGATGATTAAAATCTACGGGTTCAAAAATCAACTTCTCTGAAACTGTTTCAAAAACGGAATTAATATTTACAATGCTTTTAGGGAATTTAGAAATATCGTCTTTGTTGAGGTAGGGCAAAACAATAACTTTTTCTAAAGTGGGCAAAGCATTAGCGATATTAATGGCTATGGTTGTTTTATCATGTGGTTTCCCATTATAAAAATACCCATCAACGGTTATAAATACTTTAGGTTTAATTTGTGCAAACCGGTCTATCACACTTTCTGATCCAAAGTCTGGCGAAGTACTTGACCAGATAGCTCCTATTGAATTTACTGCCAGAAATGAAATGCTGGCTTCTGGAACATTGGGTAAAAAAGCCACCACTCGGTCTCCTTTTACAACGCCTATTGATTTGAGATACGTAGCCATGGATGCCACTTTGTTCTTTAATTCTTTCCAAGATAATTCTCGGTACTCACCTTGTTCATTACTAAAAATAATGGCTGCCTGATCTAGATTCGAATGCCTAAAAATGTGTTCAGCATAATTTAATTTAGCGCCATTAAACCAGTTGAAATCTGGCATTGTGGTCATGGTTAAAATTGAAGTATATGGGCTATGAGAAATAATGTTGAAATATTCCCAGATACTTTTCCAAAAATCACTAATATTATTTACAGACCATAGCCATAAGTCTTCATAAGAATCTAATTGAAGCTTATAGTTGTGTGTCAACCATTTTTGATAAGCATATAAATGACTATTTTCTTTAAATGATGTTAAACCTTCCCATAATTTGTTATCAGACATTTTTATGATGATTTTAGAGGAATAAATATACGCAATCTACCCGCAACAAACAGGAAAGTTGATAAAATTAATACCTAGAATATGACATGGCGACAAAACAGTAAAGTAGTAAAAATCAACATAAAGTTAAAATAATATGCATTTTATCGAATAATTATGTTTTTAAACCAATAAAAAACAAATCTTTACTACTTTTATAATCCCCAAAATAATCAAAATAGATTCCCAAATCTACCATAAATTATTAAGTTATGAATGTTACAGCAAATCTACCTGAACAACCTACAAACAATGAAAGTAAATTTAGAGAAACATTACGCGAGCAAGTTCGCTTTATAAAAAGTTTGCTTTATATAACCAAAAAGGTGTTCATGCTATAATCCTTTTGGGATGGCATCAATTAATCTTTTGGTGTATTCTTTTTTAGGGTTGTTGTAAATAACATCGGCATCATCGAATTCTTCAATATGCCCTTGGTTCATGACCAATAATTGGTCCGACATGTATTTAACAACGGCTAAATCATGAGATATAAAAATATACGTAAACCCAAAGGTTTCTTTTAATTCATTGAGCAAATTTAAAACCTGAGCCTGTACAGAAATATCTAAAGCAGAAACAGATTCATCACAAATAACCAGTTTGGGTTGAAGTGCTATGGTTCTTGCAATGCCAATGCGTTGTCTTTGTCCGCCAGAAAACTCATGTGGATATCTATTAAAATAATCATCAGAAAGTCCAACTTTATTTAAAAGTTCCATGGTTTTTTCTTTTCGCTCTTCATCAGAATTAAAAAGTTTATGAACCTTCATAGGTTCCATGATGGCTTTACCAATAGGAATTCTAGGATTTAAAGAAGAATATGGATCTTGAAAGATAATTTGAATGTCTTTTCTAAGTTTTTTAATTTCAAAATTTGAGAGTTTTGTAATATCCACTCCTTTATATAAAATTTGTCCGTTGGTAGCTTTATCCAATTGCAAAATAGCATTTCCTAAGGTTGATTTTCCGCAACCAGATTCACCTACCAAGCCCAAGGTTTCGCCTTCATATAGTTTAAAACTAACCTGATCAACAGCCTTAAATGATTGGGGTTTTGTAAACCAGCCAGATTTAGAAATATATTCTTTATCAACATTTATAACATCCAAAAGAGGTTTTTTGGCATACATTAATTGGTGTTTTTCTTGCCTCTGTTCTTTAGAAATTATTTCATAAGAAATGGTTCCGTTTAAATAATCTTGTATAGTCGGCAAGATTTTTAATCGGGTATTCAATGAAGGCCTTGAATTTATAAGCGCTTTAGTATAATGGTGTTGAGGATTTTTAAAAATGTCTTGAACTTTACCTTGCTCAACAATACTGCCTTTATACATGACTAAAACCCGATGCGCAATTTCTGAAATCAAAGCCAAATCATGGGTAATAAAAATAATACTCATTTTTGTTTTAATCTGAAGCTCTTTTAATAACAGAATAATATCTTTTTGAACGGTCACATCAAGTGCTGTTGTTGGCTCATCTGCAATTAAAATATCGGGGTTACAGGCAATAGCCATGGCAATCATAACACGTTGTTTCTGTCCGCCAGAAATCTCGTGAGGATAAGCACTGTAAACGCGGTTTATATCAGGAAGTTTAACCTTTTCAAAAAGTGATAATGTTTCATCTTTAGACTCGGTTTTTGACAGATTTGTATGTTCTAACAATATTTCTTTAACTTGTTCTCCACATGTCATAGACGGATTTAAGGAGCTCATTGGTTCTTGAAAAATTATGGCTATTTTCTTTCCTCTAATGTATCTAAATGTCTGAGCGTTTATTTTAGTAAGATCCTGATCATTATATACAATGCTCCCGGATTTTATTTTTGAAATTTTTTTAGGAAGCAACCCTAAGATAGCCAAAGAAGAAACAGATTTTCCAGAACCAGATTCGCCAACAATCCCTAATATTTCATTTTGATACAAATGATAAGACATATTATGAATGACATCTAGCTCTTTTTTATCTGATAAAAATGAGATGGATAAACCATCTATTTTAAGGATTATTTTTTCTGCCATATCTAAAAAGTAAGAATTATCATAATTGCTTGATGAGGCTTTGCCGTAATTGTTAATAATATAGTTAAAAACCTTATAAACGTTTTAATTACATTACAATAAAAAAATTAAATTAGACGAATTTAGCTATTAAATAACTTAAAACTATTAACCATTATGAAGAAAATTTTCCTTTCCTCTCTTTTTTGCTTATGCGCGTTGATTTCTTTTTCTCAGTCCAATTCCATTTGGAAAAGAGAGCAGTCAATAGCTGTTAACTCAAAAGTTAAAACTAGCAACAAAGCCATCAAAAGCCCACAGGTTTATACCTTAAACATCAAAAAGTTAAGGGAAGAGCTTGTTAAGGCTCCCAAACGCAGCGATTTTTCAAAAAAATCAAACGTTATCATTTCCTTTCCAACGTCTGAAGGAACTTTTAAAAATTACAGAATTATTGAAGCTTCCAATTTTGATCCTGAACTGCAGGCCAAATATCCTGACATTAGATCCTATGCAGGGCAAGGCATTGAAGACCCTTCAGAGGTAATTAGGTTTAGTGTTTCGCCGCAAGGCTTACAAAGTATGACTTTATCGGCCAATCAAAAGGCTACTTTTATTGAACCTTATACTAAAGATGCCCTGTATTACACGGTTTTTGATAGATCCCAAAAAGGAATTACGGATGATGATTTTGTTTGTGAAGTAACCAACGACATGAATAAAACCTTAAACAAAGGCATTTCATCTACTTTAAAAAATGCTGATGATGGTATTCTTAGAACTTATAGATTGGCCATGTCTGCTACCGGAGAATATACAGCGTACCATGGAGGAACTAAGGCAGCCGCTTTAGCAGCTATCAATGCTACCATAACCAGAGTAAATGGAATATATGAAACAGATTTTAATGTGACGTTGATTTTAATTGCCAACACAGATGCGGTGATATATACCAATTCTAGTACAGATCCATATGGCAGTACAACCTCAAATTATAACAGTCAATTGCAATCAACCTTAACAAGTGTTATTGGGGAATCAAATTATGATATTGGTCATTTAGTGGCAAACCTTCAAAATAATGGCAATGCAGGTTGTATAGGATGTGTTTGTACAAACGGGCAAAAAGGGAGTGGTTGGACATCCCATACAGTACCAGAAGGAGATAATTTTGATGTTGATTATGTAGCACATGAAATGGGGCATCAATTTGGAGCCAACCATACTTGGACATTTAATGGTAGTGAAGGAACGGGAGCGCAAATGGAACCAGGAAGTGGATCTACCATCATGGGGTATGCAGGAATTACAGGAGCAACCTTTGATGTACAACCTCATAGCGACCCTTATTTTCATGCTAAATCCATTCAACAAGTTACAGACTATATTAAAGGTACTAGTTGCCAAACAAACACCAATACAGGTAATGCAGTTCCAACTGTAAATGCTGGAAATGATTATACCATTCCAAAAGGAACACCTTTTGTTTTGGCAGGAACAGCAACAGATGCTAATTCTGTAGATGTTCTAACCTATTGTTGGGAACAATACGATCAAAATAGTGCAGTAACTAAACTACCGAGTACAACTGCAACCGCCGGTGTAGCATTTAGAAGTTATTTACCCACTACAGATAATAAAAGGTATTTCCCAAATTTATCTGTCGTTAAAACAGGTGCTACATCATGGACTTGGGAAGCCGTTCCTAACGTAGCAAGAACTTTAAACTTCCGTTTAACGGTGAGAGATAATAAAGCCGGTGGTGGTGCAAATAATAGTGATGATATGATAGTCTCTGTTAATGGTACTGCTGGACCATTTTTAGTTAATTCACCTAACACAAGCGTTGTTTGGAATGTTGGAACAACCCAAAGCGTTACATGGGCCGTTGCCGGTACAACAGCAAATGGGGTAAATGCAGCCAATGTTGATATTTTCTTATCAACTGATGGTGGAAACACCTATCCTATAGCATTAGCGTCAGGTGTTCCAAATGATGGTTCTCATGATATTATTGTGCCAAATAATGTTGGGACACAAAACCGAATTATGGTAAAAGGATCCAATCATATTTTCTTTGATATTTCAAATACAAATTTTTCAATTGAAGGGCAAGTGGTTTGCAATGCAACCGTTCCAACAGGATTGTCTTCATCAAATGTTGGCACAAACTCCGCAACCATTTCTTGGGGAGCAGTTCCTGGAGCATCTTATGATTTACAATATAGACAAGTAGGCGCAGCTTCTTGGACTACAGTTGCGGTTAATGGTATTTCTCAAGCATTATCTGGATTAAGTCCCTTAACCCAATATGAGGTTCAAGTAAGAAGTAAATGTCCTGATAATGCTACATCAAGTTATAGTAATCCTATTAACTTTACAACGATCGATGTCCAATTAAATTATTGTTCTTCAGCAAGTACCAACGTTAACGATGAGTACATTGGTCGTGTTCAATTAAACACTATTAATAATGCTTCTGGAGCTCAGTTTTATAGCGATTTTACAGCAGTTTCTACAACATTAACCAAAGAGTCACAATATACTATTTCTATAACACCAACTTGGACAGGCACCGTATATAACGAAGGGTATTCTGTTTGGATTGATTACAATAGAGATGGTGATTTTGCTGATGCAGGCGAACAAATATTTTCAAAAACCGCTTCAAAAACAACACCAGTAACTGGAACATTTACCATTCCTGCATCAGCAGTAGAAAGCTCAACAAGAATGCGTGTTTCCATGAAGTACAATGGGGTTCCAACATCCTGTGAAACGTTTACTTATGGTGAAGTTGAAGACTATACCGTTATTATTGAAGGTTCAGGCCCAGATTTAGTAGCGCCAATAATCACTCTTAATGGCGCATCAACGGTTAATTTAAATGTAGGAGATACTTATACAGAGCTTGGTGCAACCGCCACGGATGATGTAGATGGCAATTTAACATCAAGTATCATTATTGGTGGAGATACGGTTAATACTAATATTGCTGGTACTTATCTTGTGACTTATAACGTAAGTGATTCAGCAGGAAATGCAGCAACTCAGGTTATAAGAACAGTAAATGTAATACCAGATACTACAGCACCAGTTATAACCTTAAATGGAGCTGGTACCATTAATTTAAATATTGGTGGAACTTATACTGAACTTGGCGCAACTGCTATAGATAATGTAGATGGCAATGTAACATCAAGTATCATTGTTGGTGGAGATACTGTAAATACTAGTATTGCAGGTACATATTTAGTAACATATAATGTTAGTGATGCAGCAGGCAATGCCGCTACAGAAGCCGTAAGAACCGTTATTGTGGCTGCAGATACCATAGCCCCAATAATTAGTTTAAACGGTGCATCAACTATTAATTTGACTATTGGCGATACGTATACCGAACAAGGCGCTACAGCTTCTGATAATGTAGATGGCAATTTAACATCAAGTATCATTGTTGGTGGAGATACTGTAAACACCAATGTTCCTGGAACTTATTTAGTAAGCTACAACGTAAGTGATTCTTCGGGAAATGCTGCAAACCAAGTGATAAGAACAGTCGTTGTTGCACCAGATACAACTGCACCAGTTATCACATTAAACGGAGCTTCTGTTATTGATTTAACTGTAGGCAACACGTATACCGAACTAGGAGCTACAGCGATAGATAATGTAGATGGCAATTTAACTTCAAGTATCGTTATTGGTGGCGATATTGTTAATACTAATTTAGAAGGTACTTATATAGTAACTTACAATGTTAGTGATAACTCAGGTAATGCAGCTACACAGGTTACAAGAACCGTTCAGGTTAATCCAGCTATTTCTAATCAGATATTGCATCAAGGATTCTTTGAAACTGGTTGGGATGGCTGGCAAGATGGCGGAAGTGATTGCGCTCGAGTATCAACCGCAAATTCTTATGAAGGAAGTTACTCCATTCAAATTAGAGATAATTCGGGAACAGCTTCATCCATGACTTCACCCGTATTTAATTTAACCTCATTTAATCAAGTTGAAATTAGTTTTTATTTTTATGCAAATAGTATGGAAGTAGGAGAAGATTTCTGGTTGCGTTTTTACAATGGAGCTACTTGGACAACCGTTGCCACCTATGCAAGAGGCACAGACTTTAATAATAATACGTTTTACACAGCAACGGTAACCTTAAACGCTGCCCAGTATAATTTTGCAACAAACTCACAATTCCGTTTTCAATGCGATGCCAGTGCTAATGCTGATTTAATCTATATTGACCAAGTTACCATTACCGGAATTTCTGGAACAGCCAGAGGAGAAAACAATCAATTAATAGCTTTAGGTACGTTTGACAGACCAGATTCTGGTGACACTAATTTATTGGAGGATGATTTCAGAATCTATCCTAACCCAGTAAAAAATGTGTTAAATGTTAAATTATTGGGCTCAAATTCTACAAGCTTTAAAATCATTAACGTATTGGGTCAAATGGTAAAATCTGGTGTATTTACACAAGAGAAAATTGATGTATCTTCACTTGAAAATGGCATGTACATCTTGCAAGTAAATAATGATGGTGAAGTGATTAATAAACGATTTATTAAAGAATAAGGTTAGTAAATCATTAAATTTTAAAAGTCCAGATATAATGTCTGGACTTTTTTTATAAGTGTATAATTTCTTCGTTGCTTAGAAGAGAGTCACCTCTAAGTCTTAAAAATATTTGAGCCACGGCAATGGTGTCTTTTTCGCAATAGGTAATGATGCGGTCTATGCCATTTTCTTCATAATAAACGCGATATACTTCACTACCTTCAATATCGTCTTTTGGAGAGGTTATGCCCAAAACGTTGGTAAGCAATTTTAGAGATGTATAGTTTTTATAATCGCCAAATTTCCAAAGCTCTAAAGTATCTAAATGAGGGACTTCCCATGGTTTTTTGCCAAACAGATTCAATTTATATGGCAATTCAATATGATTAATAATCATGCGCCTTGCTATGTATGGAAAGTCAAATTCTTTCCCGTTATGGGCACAAAGCAAATGCTTGGTTTCACTAAAATGAGAGATGAGCAAGTTTTTAAAATCTTTTAAAATCTTGGTTTCTTCACCATAAAAAGACGTGACTCTAAAGTTTCTTAAATCTCCTTTAAATGTAAAATACCCAACGGAGATGCATATTATTTTGCCAAATTCTGCCCAAATTCCAGCACGTTCATAAAAATCTTCGGCCGTAAAGTCTTCTTTTCTTTGGTATTGCGATTTGTGTTCCCAAAGGTCTTGTTTGGTTGGTTCTAAATCTGAAAAATGTTGCGTTTCCGGAACCGTTTCTATGTCTAGGAACAAAATATTTTCAAGATTTAATTTTGAAATCATAATAACCTATTATTTGTTGTTTAACCCCAAAAGCCTATGGCATTGTTTTCCAAAAACACCACTTATTCCTGCGGCTATTCCCCCAATAATTCCTGTTACTAAAATTAATAAAAAAATGTTCCCGTTTAAAGGAAATAAAACGGATATTTTTTTTGCAAGTATAAAATCATTACTGTTACCTAAATAGAAAGCATGAACTGTCCATAGAACAGCTATGGATAAAAATGGAACAAAAAACACAGCACTTTTTTTAAGTGGCAAAAATAAAGAGGTTATAAATGCTGCTACCATTATGGCCCACCAAGGCAAAACCAGTGACAGTGCAACAGCTATTAAAATAGTCATTATAAAATGTATACCTTTTCTTTTCATTAGTTTGGTGTTAAGGTTTGAGTTGCAATGACGCCAATTTCTGATTCTGAGCTTTGCATAAATAACAAATTAATGTAGTCTCCAACAGCCCATTGGTCAATAAAATTATCATAATAATGACTTCCAGGGTTTCCAGATTGTCCACCAGGATAAATCCCTAAAGCTTTGGGAGGAGAGCTCATTTCAACAATCATGCGCCATGAAGGGCCGTGATTTTTGTCGGCTGCATTGACTGTATTACGGTCACCACCAATGGGTAAATCAAAACGAGAAAACGCCGGTAAAGCTTGAAGTAAATGGCCAACATAAGTGCCTTTATAAGGTCCCCAGTTATATTCGCCATTCTCAGATTTCCAATCCATAAGATTTTTTGCAGCTTCCTTAAAAGATATTAAAAACAAGTCCTTGGAGGTTTCTTTTTCTGGTGTATTGACAATATCCATAAAGTCATCATCAGGATGATTTTTAAGCATAAAAATAGTTTGGTAAATAAAAGGATAATTAAAAGCCATTTCCTTGTCTTCAAATTCATCCCATGTTAAGGTAAATAAAGTTTTCCACCACAAATCCCAAATACTTGGAGCCAATGAATTTACCTCACTATTATAATCCCATTTTTTAATATTATTTAAAATTTCTTGCTCTTCAATACTTAAATTTGAAGTATCCATATGTTCAAACATGTAGGGCAATAATTCGGAAGCTTTTAGATTAAAATTGTTGTTTTGAAGGTCTTTAAAATCTTGAATGCTTATTTTTTCTTTAGATCTGAAAAAATCATTAATCACTCGATTTCTATAGGTTTCATATCCATCATTAAACACGTAGAAAGGATACGATTCATCAACAGGATGTTGATTGGCAGAACTCACAAAACCTTGCTCAGGATTTTTAGAATGTGCATTAAATTCTTTTGGGATAAAACTTTGCCAATCATTTTCTGGAAGACTTCCGTCCATTAAAAATTTACCTTGCCCTACCCATTTATTTGGAAAAAGGCCTTGTATCCAAAGAGCAATATCGCCTTCTGTTGAAGCAAATACAAAATTTTGAGCAGGTGCTACCCAATGCTCAAGAGCTTTTAAATAATCATCATAATTTTTCGCAGAATTTAAATCTAAAAGTGTTCTCTGATTGTTGCCTCCTATATGTCCTACCCATTTCATGGCATAGCCTTCTTTTTGGCCATTGCCTTTAAACGAGTAATCATAACTTACTGGGCCGTGATGGGTATAAAAAACAGAATCGATATATGTTTGTTGTCCTTTTATTTTAATCTCTTCTAAACGTACTGATGTGTTTTTCCAAGTGTTGTTATGTTTATATTGCGCTCTAGTATGGTCTTTAAATTCAATTTTATACCAATCTTTAACATCTCGTGTTGCATTGGTTTCGCCCCAGGCAATATGATTGTTAAATCCTGAAATAACACCTAAAGCTCCAGGCAATGTAGCTCCAAAAGCATTATGATTTGGTGTTGCTAATTGCATAACAAACCAAATAGATGGTAAGTTAAGTCCTAAATGTGGGTCATTCGCTAAAATAGGGTTGCCAGAATATGATTTACTTCCAGAAACAGCCCAGTTATTACTACCATTATCAGGATCTGGTTTTTCCATGGTTTCTGGAATAGAATCTAAAGGCAGTTGAGATTGAGGCACTTCTGTTTTTGGAGTATCTATAAAGCTCCAGTCTGTTTCCTTGGGTATTATGGGGTCAATCACATCAAAGAAGTCTGGATATAATAAATCGAAACGGTCTTTACCAAATTCACGAAGCGCATTGGTATATTCAAGATCATAATCTTTTCCACAGAGCATATCTGTCATATACATAAGCAAAAGAGCTGTTTTTTTTGGAGTCCATGGCTCTGGCTTATAATCTAATAATTTATACTCTACAGGATAATTTTTTACATCTAAACTATGTATATAAGTATTGACACCTTCACTGTAAGCTTCTAAAAATTTTAAAATCCCTGGGTCTTCTTTCATTTTTTCTAAAGCGTTTTCAGCTCCAAAACCCATGCCTTTTCTACGTTGGGTTCTATCATAGTTTAGGGCTTTTTCTCCAATAATTTCTGATAATCTACCTGCTGCGGCATAGGTTTGAAATTCCATTTGCCATAATCTGTGCTTCGCTGTAATAAAACCTTGCGCTCTATATAAATCTAAATCGTTTTGCGCAAAAATGTGGGGAATAAGTTGCTCGTCATAATGTACGGTAACCTTATCTAAAAGGGCATTAATTTCTATAGAACCTGTAGTTGATTCTGTTTTTTCGTTTTGCCAAACACCTTGAGACGGACTTAAAAACTTGCCTATTGGAGGAATAGACCCTAATTTAGTATTTAAAGCATAAAAAATCCCTAAAGCAAGTAGTAGGGATAGGCCGAATTTAAAGTATTTCATTAGGAAATTTTATGAGATTTAAATATTAAATATAAGAAAATTAATAATTAAATAGATTTCCTTTTACAAAAAATAAATAAATAATAAAAGCTTTGCCAAACGTATGGTGTTGTCAAAATAAAACGGTCTGTTTGTATGGGTTTTCATGCTCAAGTAACCATTGTTTGCGGTGTAAACCACCTGCATAGCCGGTTAAACTGCCATCACTACCAATAACTCTGTGACAAGGCACCATAATCCATAAAGGGTTTTTTCCATTGGCGTTGGCAACTGCACGAATAGCTTTTACATCGCCTAATTGTTTTGATAACTCTAAGTAAGTTATGGTTTTTCCGTATGGAATTTGTTCAAGTTGTTTCCAAACTTTTTTCTGAAAACTGGTGCCCTCAGGATTAAGATTGAGGGTGAATTGAGTACGAGACCCTTTAAAATATTCATGGAGCTGAATCACACAATCTTCTAACTCTACTGGAATAATATCGGTTTCTTTTTCTTCAGAATTTAAAACAGTAACGGATATAATCCCAAGGGTATCACCACTAATTTTAGTGTAACCTAAAGGCGATTTGATGATGCAAGTTTCCATTAATTAATGGTATTTTCATCTTCAATAATGCCGAGCCGTTTTGCGCGAGCTTCCCAACTTTTTCTAGCTAAATGTTGCAAGTCGGCAATATTATCACTCTCATCCATAATTTCAAACCCTAATAAGGTTTCAATCACATCTTCCATAGTAACAATACCACTAACAGAGCCATATTCGTCAACGACCAGTGCCATATGATTTTTACTATTTACTAATTGATCTAGCAATTTTGGAATCGCGAGTGAACGGTTGACAATGATAATATTTCGCTTGATATCAGCCAATTTTTTACTATTGTTATCATTTGCCATTTCTCTAAAAGCATCATCTTTTAAAACCAAACCAGTAATATTATCGGTTTCATCTTGAAATACTGGAATACGAGAAAAACGAACGTGTTGGTTTTCTTTAAAAAATTCTTCAACGGTCATGTCTTCGTTAACCGTTTTCATAACCGTTCGTGGTGTCATTACGTCTTTAGCCTGAATGTTTTTAAAGGTCAATAAGTTTTTAATTACGGTACTTTCAGAAGCTTCAAAAACACCTTCTTCTTCAGCAATTTGCGTCATGGCATAAAACCCATCTCGACTCATAATACTACGATGGCCTTTGCCACCAATAAGTTTGGTGGTTAGTTGAAGTATCCAAAGGATACCTGTCCATTTTAACGGAAAAAGCAATAGGTTTAAACTTATAGCCGTAAAATTGGCTAATTGTCTCCAATATGTAGCTCCAATGGTTTTGGGAATTATTTCTGAAGCTATTAAAATCAAGATGGTCATTACCGTAGAAACCACACCAACCATAACATCTTCAGTAAACGGAAAACCAAGAAACATTTTTTGGTCGCTTCCATATATTTCGGCATAGGCTGTTTTGGCTTGCACACCAACTAAAATAGCACCTACGGTATGCGCTACCGTATTAAAAGTTAAGATGGCAATAAGTGGTTTATCAACATCTTTTTTAAAATTTTCTAAGATAATGGCAAACGATTTCCCTTCTTTTTTGTTGATATTAAGATAAGTAGGTGTAATACTTAGTAATACGGCTTCTAAAATGGAGCACCAAAAAGAGAAAACGATAGCGATTAACGCATAAAATATGAGCAATCCCATAAGTGATTATTTTTTTTAAAGCTATGAAATTAATTTCACAATATCTTTAGCAAAATAGCTGGCAATAATATCTGCACCGGCACGCTTTATGGCCGTTACTTGTTCCATCATAACCGCATCGTGGTTTAACCAACCTTTTTCGGCGGCAGCTTTTAGCATGGCATATTCACCAGAAACTTGATAGACAGCCACAGGAACATCAACAGCATTTTTTATGTCTCTAACAATGTCTAAATAGCACAAGCCTGGTTTTACCATGACAATATCGGCGCCTTCATCAATATCCATTTCGGTTTCTTTTATAGCCTCAATTCTGTTTGCATAATCCATCTGATAGGTTTTTTTGTCTTTAGGGATATCAATCATGTTAACAGGCGCAGAATCCAAAGCATCACGGAATGGGCCGTAAAATGCCGAAGCGTATTTGGCAGAATAACTCATAATACCTGTATTGAAAAATCCTTCGTTTTCAAAGGCTTCACGAATGGTTAAAATACGTCCGTCCATCATATCGCTTGGCGCCACAAAATCAGCTCCTGCTTTGGCGTGGGAAATGCTCATTTCAGCTAAAAAGGAAGCAGTTTTATCATTAACAATCATCCCATTTTCAATGATTCCGTCATGTCCATAAACAGAATATGGGTCTAGTGCCACATCGGTCATGACCAACATGTCTGGGCTAGCATTTTTTACGGTTTTAATAGCTCGCTGCATCAATCCGTTGGGGTTTAAGGCTTCTGCACCTTTATTGTCTTTTAAATGATCAGGCACTTTTACAAATAGCAATACCGATTTTAAGCCTAGTTTCCATAGTTCTTTAATTTCCTTTTCAAGTAAATCTAAACTGTATCGATAGTAATTGGGCATGGAAGCAATTTCTTCTTTTACCCCTTTGCCTTCAACTACAAAAAGTGGTACTAAAAAATCGTTTGGTGAGATGATGGTTTCACGAACCAAAGAGCGAATGGCTTCGTTGGTTCTTAATCGTCTGTTTCTTCTTAATGGGAACATATTTGTTTTGTGTTAAGGATTAATGTTAATTTAACTGTTGATGGTTTTCAATGGAAGTTTCCCAATCGTCATAACAGCCGTTATATTTTTCTGCAATTTCAGTAAATATTTCAAAATATAAATTGAATTCATCTTCATTAATAGCGTCTTTACTAAAAACAATTAGCAACAATTTATCAAAATCTTTTCTGACATCTAAGGTCTTTATATTGAGTTTTAAAACCAATATTGTTTAAGTGCAACTCGCACTTTTCTAAATTGGTTAGGTTATCAAAATAGAACCATTGGGTAACTTCACGTTTTTTATTAAACATATCACCAAAAAGATTTAAAATCTGAATGACTCTTCTGTTTAACTTTATCATTTTATAACCAATCTACTGGATTCTTTAAAACGTTTAATAACTTTTCTTCGTCACTTCCTTTTTCAGGATGATGGTCATAAACCCATTGTACATGTGGCGGTAAACTCATTAAAATACTTTCTATACGGCCGTTGGTTTTAAGCCCGAAAAGTGTGCCTTTATCATGCACTAAATTGAATTCTACATAGCGTCCACGACGGATTTCTTGCCAGGTTCTTTGAGTATCTGTATAAGGTAAATCTTTTCGCTTTTCAACAATTGGTACATATGCCTCCAAAAAGCTATTGCCTACATCTGTTACAAAGTGATGCCAATCTTCCATGCTCATGGTTTCGGTAGCTTTGCAATAATCGAAAAACAAACCACCGATGCCTCTGGCTTCTTCACGATGTGCATTGTAAAAGTAGTCATCACAACGTTTTTTGTAATCTTTATAAAAATTAGCATTATGGCGGTCACAAGCTGTTTTACAGGTTTTATGGAAATGAATGGCATCGTCTTCAAAAAGGTAATAAGGCGTCAAATCTTGTCCGCCGCCAAACCAAGAATCTACAACATTTCCGTTTTCATCGTACATTTCAAAATACCGCCAATTGGCATGAACCGTCGGCACCATAGGACTTTTGGGATGAATTACCAGGCTTAATCCACATGCAAAAAAATCAACATCACCAACATTAAAATACGCTTGCATGGATTTTGGAAGTTTTCCATGAACACCAGAGATATTAACGCCACCTTTTTCAAATACATTGCCGTTTTCAATCACTCGGGTGCGACCACCGCCGCCTTCAGGACGTTCCCAAATATCTTCTTTAAAAGAAGCTTTTCCATCTACTTTTTCTAATTTAGAAGTAATGGTGTCTTGAAGCGAATGGATGTATTTGAAGAATGTGTCTTTCATTATACTACTTTAGTTGTTTTGAAACTTAAAATAACATAACCAATGATGGCCGATATTAAAGACCCTATAAGAATGCCAATTTTTGCAGAATCCAAATAAACAGGGTTATTTATAAAAGCCAAACTTGCAATAAAAATAGACATAGTAAATCCTATTCCGGCCAAAAAGGAAACACCTATAATTTGCTTGAAGCTTATATCTAAAGGAACTTCAACAAGTTTTATTTTTTTTGCCAACAATATAATACTAGAAATACCTATGCTTTTACCAATAATTAAACAAGCCACAATGTTTATAACTAAAGCAGTATCTAAATGAATATCGCTATTAATAATAACACCAGCATTTGCAAATGCAAAGATGGGAATGATGAAATAAGCAACCCAACCGTGAAGATTGTGCTCTAGTTGTTGTAGTGGCGATTGGTATTTTTTTGTCCAATCTTCCAAATTATCAATTTCATTTATTTGTTCAACTGAAAGGATGGGTTTTTTTAAAATAGAAGCCATTTTAATATTATCTGTTATGGTAACTAAATTATCTACAAACTCAGGTGTTTTAATCTTTTGTCCAATGGGAACAGAAAAAGCAAGCAAAACACCCGCAAGAGTTGGATGTATTCCAGCTTTTAAAAACAATGTCCAAATAATAATTCCAGATACAATCATTATAAACTTAGAGTAATAACCTTTAAAAGATAAAAAATATAAAATAGCCAGTAATATAATGGCCGTTATCAATAGCCCAAATTTAATACTGCCGCTATAAAACAAAGCGATAACCAAAACAGCTCCAAGATCATCAACAATGGCAAAAGCAGTTAAGAACACTTTTAAACTTAAGGGCACTTTGTCGCCAAGAAGTTTTAGCACCGCTAATGAAAAAGCAATATCTGTAGCCATAGGGATTCCCCATCCTTTAAATGTTTCGGGATTTTGATTTAAAACTATAAAAATGCCGACAGGAACTAACATGCCGCCTAGTGCGCCAAATAAAGGAAAGGCTAATTTTTTAATTGAATTTAATTCTCCTATTAAAAACTCCCTTTTGATTTCTAAGCCAATTAAAAAAAAGAAAATGGCCATGAGTCCGTCATTAACCCATAAAATTAATGGTTTGTATAACTCAAAATTTTGTGTTGTAAAACCTATTTTATATTGCCAAAGTGACTGATAACTTTCAGAAAGTGACGAATTAGCCCAAACTAAAGCAACAACCGTTGCTGCCATTAATAAGATACCGCTAAAGCTTTCTATCTTGACAAATTTTTGAAATGGAGATAAGATTTTTTCGGTTATCATGTATTATTCTTTGTTTTTATATGCTTTTACTTATTTAGAGGTAAAGGTACTTTGCAAAGTTTGGAAGGTTGACAAAATTTATCCTTCATAAGTCAATTCATATAATTCCATATCTAATGACTCACTGCCAACTGGTGTAAATTCTTTTTTTAAAGTTTTTACCCAAACATAGTTATTTCTTTCAGCAATTTTTATACTTGCTAAATTGCTTTTATGAGAAATAATTTGAAGCTTTTTAAGCTTTAATTCTTTAAACGCAAATTTTGATGCCGCTTGTATAGCTTCGCTCATCCAACCCTTAGCTTCAAATTTTTTTCCCATACAATAAGCAAATTCGGCTTTTTTCTCATTCCAATCAATGGCTTTTAAAATAATTAATCCAGCGATACTTTTAGTGATGTTATCTTTAATGGTAAAGGTATATTCTTGTTTTGATAACATGGCTGCTTCTCGTTTAGCAATGTATGATTTTGTGCTTTCTAAGGTTCTGTTTTCTGAGAGGGTTTTTGGTAAATAGAGCTTAAAGCGCTCTGTATTTGATACTAAAAGTTTATTAAGATTAAGCGCATCTTCAAATTTTAACGGTTCAATAAAAAATGAGTTTGAGCTATAATTCATGATTAAAAGAGGTTATCTTAAAATAGATTATGATATAACTTTAGTTGATTTCATTTAAAACAAAACCAACTAAAGCTATTATATTTAAGTTTAAAATAAGAAAAAAAAATGACACTAATCTATTGTTATAAAGAAACTTAGATAATTATTTATATTCTTTTACGGCATCAATGAATGCTCTTGCATTTTCAATAGGAATGTTTGGTAAAATACCATGTCCTAAATTTACAATGTATTTGTCTTTACCAAATTCGTTAATCATTTGGTGTACCATCTTTTTAATTTCAGACGGAGGAGATAATAATCGTGCAGGATCAAAATTACCTTGAAGGGTTATATTTCCTCCAGTTAAATATCGTGCATTTTTTGGAGAACAAGTCCAATCAATCCCTAAAGCAGCTGCGTTAGACTTTGCCATGTCAGCCAAAGCAAACCAACAACCTTTTGCAAATGCAATGACGGGCGCATCATCTTTAAGAGCTTCAATAATTTGATTGATATATTGCCAAGAAAACTCTTGATAATCAACAGGTGACAACATACCGCCCCAAGAATCAAATATTTGAACCGCATTAACACCGGCTTTTACTTTGGCTTTTAAATAAGCAATGGTTGTATCGGTTATTTTTTGCAACAATTGATGGGCGGCCACTGGATTTGTAAAACAAAACTCTTTAGCTTTGTCAAAGGATTTACTTCCTTGACCTTGAACAACATAACACAAAATAGTCCATGGGGATCCTGCAAATCCAATTAAAGGAACCTCGTCATTCAATAATTCTTTGGAGGCTTTTATAGCTTGCATAACATAATTTAATTCCACATTTACATCGGGAACAATCACCTTATCAACACCTTTTTGGTCGCGAACAGGGTTTGGAAGATAGGGTCCAAAATTTGGTTTCATTTCCACCTCAATGTTCATGGCTTGTGGAATTACTAAAATGTCACTAAATAATATGGCAACATCCATTCCAAACCTGCGAATAGGCTGAACGGTAATTTCACTTGCCAGCTCAGGCGTGCGACACCGCGTAAAGAAATCATATTGATCTCGCAATGCTATAAATTCTGGTAAGTACCGTCCAGCTTGGCGCATCATCCAAACGGGTGGACGCTCAACCGTTTCTCCTTTTAAAGCTCTTAAAAATAAATCGTTTTTTATCATGTCTAGTTATTAGCTTTTAGCTTTTAGCTTTTAGCTTTTGGCCTTTATGCTTTAGCTATTTTTTATTTTACTTATTAAACTATTAATCATTTTAGCCTCTTTTTCAAGGCTCTCAGATAAGGTTTTAAAATTTTGAGCTGAAATATAACCTAATTCGTTTGAAATTATAAGTTGAGTTTCTATTTCAAAAAGAGAACCGAGAGCAATTTCTAAAAAGCGTTTAAATTCTATTTCACTATTTCTGCTACAGCCTTCAGCTATATTTGAAGGTATAGAAACCGCAGCTCTAGTTATTTGACTTTTTAATCCAAATTTCTCTTCAGAGGGTAGCTGCTGAGAAATTATGTAAACTGTTTTAACAATTTCAATTCCGTTTCTCCAAATATCAAGCTTTTTAAAATCTCTCACAATAATTTTGTTTGTCAATGGCTAAAGGCTGACCGCCAAAAATTATACGTAATAGTCATTAACCAATTCAATAACACTCTCAACGGTTGGCACTTTTGCAATACGCACGTCTTTAAAGTGTTTTTTAGCTTCTTCAGCGGTGGTTTCTCCTATGCAAAAGGCAATTTTTTTCGGTTTATTCTGTAGCATATAACTTTGTACGGTTGATGGGCTATAGAACATAATGGCTTCTGTTGATTCATCAACTTTAATGGATGAATGCACCGTTTTATAGGCTTCTACTTCATGAAGCGTTATATTGTTTTCTTCAAGAATTTTAGGCAACTCATCCAAACGGATATCACTACAAAAATAAGTAATCTCAGTGCCTTCCATATAGTCGACTAAATAATTGGCCAGGTTTTTTGCGTTATTTTCTGAATGCGTTACCTGTCCGATTTTTTTCTCTATTAATTGTTTGGTTCTTCTACCTACACAGTAAATATTTTTGAATTGTAATTCTTCCGAAGAAAGATTGGTGATAATGGCTTCAACAGCATTTTTACTGGTTATGATAACGTTTTTTAGATTGGATTTTAAAATGGTTTTAGGAATTCTGTTGAGGCTTATTTTTATAAAATCAGAACTCTTAACGGTTATGTTTGTGTTTAATAAATGTTTTTGATCTTCGGTTAATGCTTTGGTGGAGTAAACCGTTGTTGTTTTTTTGGTTCGTTGTAGTTCATCCATCAAGCGTTTTCCACCACGTTCAATAATAAAGTTGGCACTATAATCAGCAATATCATGATGTTCACCAAGTTTTTTTACTCTGGTAACATCAATTCTTTTTGAACCGTCAATACTTAATAAAACCCCTTTAAAAACAACTTCATCATTCTTGATCTGTGCAATGGCGCCTATTGGTGCGGTACAACCACCTTCTAAACGATTTAAAAATTCGCGTTCTATACTGGTACAAATTTCGGTTTCTTCATGGTTTAACTCAGCACAAGCATTGACCGCAAATTCATTTTCTTTAAGTGCAGTAATCATAACAGCGCCTTGTGCTGGGGCTGGTATCATCCAATCTAAATTAATAGCTTCTTCTGGTCTTATTCCAATTCTACCCAATCCAGCTGCTGCAAAAATGGCTCCGTTCCATTGGTCATTATCCTGTAATTTTTGCATGCGCGAGTTCATATTTCCGCGCAAATCAACGATGGTATGAGTAGGATATCTGTTTAACCATTGGGCACGTCTGCGTAAACTGCCAGTAGCAATAACCGCTTCTTTTTGAGATAAAAACTCTTCATTGTTTTTAAAAACCAAGGTGTCATTAATATTACCTCGTTTTATGACCGCAGCTTGTATGATGCCATTTGGTAAAACGGTAGGCACATCTTTAAGTGAATGAACCGCAATGTCTATATCATGATTTAACATGGCAATATCTAAGGTTCTCGTAAAAATACCTGTAATACCTAGTTGGTATAGAGGTTTGTCCAACACTAAGTCACCTGTGGATTTTACAGGTACTAATGACGTTTCATAACCTAGATTTTCTAATTGTGTTTGTACAGTTTTAGCCTGCCAAAGGGCTAATTCGCTGTCGCGAGTACCAATTCGTATAATTTTAGACATCTATGGTGGTTTCTAATTGGAATACTTTTTTTATGAGTTCAAGACTTTCATCGGTAGAAATGCTGTCATCCTTTAGATGATGAGCAAAATGATTGGTTATTTTTTGAATAATGTTATTTGAAATCAATTCGGCTTGTTCTTCGTTAAAATTAGGACTTTTTTTTCTTTGAGCATCTAATTCTGCGTTTTTAAAATCAATAAGCTTGCTTTTTAAGGCTTTAATGGTTGGAGCAAATTTTCTGGTTTCCAACCAATCATTAAATTCTTTTTTTACTTCTTCTATAATGGTTTCGGCAAAAGGAATGTGTTCTTTTCTTTTTTCGTGGGTTTCGTTTGTAATTCTTGATAAATCATCTAAATGGACCAACATGACGTTAGGCAAATCTTCAACATTAGTATCCACATTTTTTGGAATCGATAAATCTAAGATAAGCAGTGGTTTACTGGTTTGAATAAGAAGTTTATCTATGGTTGGTCTTTGTGCGCCTGTTGCAACAATTAAAATATCTGATTGATTGATTTCTTCTTGCAAATTGGCATAATCTTTTACCACTAAATTAAACTTTCCAGCAATATGTTCTGCTGTATTTTTTGTTCTGTTAATAAGGGTAATACGCTCATTTTTTGTGTGCTTTACCAAATTTTCACAAGTGTTTCGCCCTATTTTACCGGTTCCAAATAATAAGATATTTTTATTGGAAACGTCCTCAATAGTATTAAATATATACTGAACAGAAGCAAATGAAACGGAGGTAGCTCCACATGAAATTTCAGTTTCTGTTTTAATACGTTTGCTGGCTTGAATAACCGCATTAACCAGTCTTTCTAAAAAAGGATTTAATAAATTGAGTTTTTTTGATACAATGGCACTTTTTTTAATTTGACTTATAATTTCAAAATCACCTAATATTTGACTATCCAATCCAGAACCTACTCTAAACATATGAGAAATAGCTTCCTGATTTTTGTAGATATAAGCTACCTTTTGAAAATCTTCAACAGTTCCTTTTGTATTGTCACAAAGTAGTTTTATAAGCTGAAATGGATGCTGTGCAAAACCATAAATTTCTGTTCTATTACAGGTAGATGTTATGACCAAACTTTCTATACCATTTTCTTTGGCTTGGGTAAGCAACTTAATTTGCGAACTCTCATCCAAACTAAAGCGCCCTCTCATATCAGCATCCGCTTTTTTATAGCTTAAGCCTAAAGCATAAAAGGAGCTACTTTTAGAAATATTATATTGTTGCATGCGTAGATTTCAAAATTGGAAAAACAAATGTATAGATGTAGAATTAAAAAAAACAACGCTAAAAGAACTTTTAATATCGAATATAGGTTTTTAAAGGTTTTTTTTAATAATTCATGATAATTATCATATTTTTACCTGATTATAAAGGCTTTTCAATCAATCACTTTAGAATGAATCTAAATAAAAACAATAAAAATCATCCACTACTAGATATTAAAAGTATCGATGAAAGGTACTTTGATGAAACACCAATAGATGAAGGGTTTTGGGTATTAACCTTTAAAAATGAAACCAATACGTCCGTTTTTTTGCAAAAAGGAGTTCAACGAGATTATTTACAATTTCATTTTAGTTTAAAAGGGTTGACTCATTTTATCTTCAATGAAGGGGCCTATGTTTTAAACATTCTTGAAGAAAATTCATTGTTGCTCTACAATCCTCAAAAAAGTTTACCTATTAATATGGAAGTAAATCCAAACACTTGGATCGTATCTGTTTTAGTTTCCATAAAAAAATTTCACGCCTTATTTTCTCAAGAAGCCGATTATATTTCATTTTTGAACGAAGACAATAAAGAAAAAAAATATTACAAAGATGGCAAGATTTCGCCATCGATGGCCATTGTTTTAAATCAACTGATTAATTATAACCTTAATAGGTCTATTAAAAACTTATATTTTAAAGGAAAAGCATATGAAATTTTGAGTTTGTATTTTAATAGAAGTGAAGAGGCTAATGTAGAGCAATGTCCTTTTTTAGTAGACGAAACAAATGTGATAAAAATAAGAAAGGCAAAAGATATTGTTATTTCAAAAATGGCAGAACCACCTAGTTTAAAAGAATTAGCAGATGAGATAGGCTTAAGTTTAAAAAAATTAAAAGAAGGCTTTAAACAAATCTATGGCGATACCGTTTTTGGGTTTTTATTTGAGTATAAAATGGAAGTAGCCCGAAAAATGCTTGAAGCAGGAGATAATAATGTAAATGAAGTTGGTCTTAAAGTAGGGTACAGTACATCCAGCCATTTTATAGCCGCTTTTAAAAAGAAATATGGCACAACACCCAAAAAATATTTAATGTCTTTAAATTAAATACTACTTAACTTTGCAAAAAAAATCTATGAAAAAAGGAATTCTTTTAGTTAATCTTGGTTCTCCTGATAGTCCTGAGCCAAAAGATGTCAAAAAATATTTAGGCGAATTTTTAATGGATGAAAGGGTCATTGATGTCCCTCTTTGGGCTAGAACCTTATTGGTAAAAGGCATTATTTTAAAAACTCGTCCCAAAGCATCAGCCGCTGCCTACAAAAAAATATGGTGGAAAGAAGGTTCTCCGCTCATCGTTTTATCTGAAAGATTACAGAATAAAGTTCAAAAACAGGTAGATATTCCTGTTGGGTTGGCCATGCGATATGGAAGCATGTCCATTGAAAAAGGGCTTCAAGATTTGGTTGATAAAGGTGTTGAAGAGGTTTTGTTAATACCATTATATCCGCAATTTGCTATGGCAACAACTGAGACTATTGTGGTTTTAGCCAATGAGATTCAACAAGCACAATTCCCTAATTTAAAGATAGAATCGTTACCAGCTTTTTATAATAATCTTGAATATATTGAAGTCCTTTCAAAATCCATTAAAAAGCATTTAGAAGGCAAAACCTATGAACATCTGTTGTTTTCATATCATGGTGTTCCAGAACGACATATTAGAAAAAGTGACATTACAAAATCTCATTGTAAAATAGATGGGAACTGTTGTAAAACGCCTTCAAAAGCTCATGAATTTTGTTACAGACACCAATGTTATGAAGTTACTAGATTAGTTGGTGAAACACTTAAGCTTAAAGAAGGCACCTTTTCAACATCCTTTCAGTCAAGATTAGGTTTTGATCCTTGGTTACAGCCTTACACAGACAGAACCATTGAACACTTGGGTAAGGAAGGCATAAAAAACATGGCGATTGTAACACCCGCATTTGTAAGCGATTGTTTAGAGACTCTTGAAGAAATAGCCATGGAAGGAGAAGATATTTTTCATGAAATGGGCGGTAAAAATTTTACAACAATTCCTTGTTTAAATGATGATGATTCTTGGGTAGCCTTACTTTCAAAATGGATAAAAAACTGGGCTTAAGGGCATAATACATGGCAAAAATATCTTCCCAAGATTTGGGGTCACTACCTATAAATAAGCTTCTTATAAAACAAGCCGTTCCTGCATCCATAGGTATTTTGGTTATGTCGCTTAACATTTTAGTGGACACTATTTTTGTCGGAAATTGGATAGGTTCCATTGCTATAGCAGCTATTAATGTGGTGTTACCTGTATCATTTTTTATTGCCGCATTAGGTATGTCCATTGGTATTGGTGGCTCATCCATGATATCAAGAGCGTTGGGCGCAAAAGACCATAAAAAAGCATTAAAAACTTTTGGAAATCAGATAACACTTACCTTGTTGCTAACAGTTATATTGGTCATCATTGGATTATCTTTTAAAGACAGCATTATTTTCTCATTTGGAGGCAAGGGAGATATTTTTGATCCTGCAAAAATATACTACACCATTGTGCTTTATGGCGTTCCTTTTCTGGCACTTTGTATGATGGGAAATACCGTTATAAGAGCTGAAGGAAAACCTAAGTTTGCCATGTATGCCATGATGATTCCTTCGGTAAGTAATTTGCTTTTGGATTATATTTTTATTAATATTTTGGATTATGGTATGGAAGGCGCAGCTTGGGCTACCTCAATATCTTATATTATTTGTTTTGCTTTTATTGTTTGGTTTTTCTTATCAAAACATTCCGAGTTAAAAATTAATTTTTCACATTTTGGCTTAAATCCAAAGGTGGTGTCTGAAATAAGTTCTCTTGGGTTTGTTACGTTGGCAAGACAAGCTGTAGTAAGTATCACCTATTTATTCATGAATAATATCTTGTACGATCTAGGCGGAGAAACATCGGTAACATCTTATGCTATTGTTGGCAGAATGCTCATGTTTGCCATGTTTCCTGTGTTAGGCTTAACTCAAGGATTTTTGCCAATTGCGGGTTTTAATTATGGGGCACAAAATTATTCAAGAGTTAGAGAAACCATCAATACGGCCATAAAATATGCCATGATTATGGCTACTTTGGTTTTTGTATTATTGATGGTCTTTCCCGAAGAAATTACAAGAATGTTTACCTCAGATTTGGAGGTTATAAAACAAACACCAAGTAATATGCGCTGGGTTTTTGCTGCCACTCCAATTATAGCCATTCAACTTATTGGTGCTGCTTATTTTCAAGCTATTGGCAAAGCAACACCTGCGTTACTGTTAACCTTATTACGTCAGGGTATCTTTTTTATTCCGCTTATTTTAATCCTTCCAAAGTTTTATGGCGAAATAGGCGTTTGGATGTCTTTTCCCATTTCTGATGTGCTTTCTACCTTAGTGACTGCCTATTTTTTAAATAAGGAAATAAAAAAAGATTTAATTGAATAATGATTATTTTTACGCGTTTTAATAAGCTTTAACATGGAATTTTATAATTATATAAAATCGTTTCATCTCATTTTTGTTATTACGTGGTTTGCTGGATTATTTTACATTCCTAGATTGTTTGTCTATCAAATAGAATCATTTTACAAACTATCTCCAGAAAAGGAAATTTTAGGAAAACAACTTAAACTTATGGCAAAGAGGTTATGGTTTATCATTACTTGGCCTTCAGCCATTCTTGCCACCATTTTTGCTGTTTGGTTACTTTTTTTACAACCGTTTTGGCTGGAGCAACCTTGGATGCATGTAAAATTAGGTTTTGTAGTGCTTCTTATTATTTACCATCTTAAAACGCATCAATATTTCAAACAGTTACAAAAGGATGAGGTAAAAAAATCATCCAGCTATATGCGAATTTGGAATGAAGGTGCTACCTTTATTTTGTTTGCCGTTGTTTTTCTGGTGATATTAAAAAATGCCATTAACTGGATTTACGGAATTATTGGCTTGGTAGTGTTAGGGGTTTTAATTATGCTGGGCTTTAGGGTTTATAAGAATTTCAGAACAAAAAATCCGGAAGCTTAAGAGCTGGAAGATTGGTTCAATTATTGCTATCTTTAAGGGTTATTAATAACAAATTAGCATGAATTTAAAAAGCTTGTCTTTACGTACCCGTATCTTTATGGGAATGATACTTTTAGTACTCATGGCATCTGTATTAATTGCTGCTGTAGCCATTTATCAATACAACGAAGAAACAAAAGATTATCATGTACAACGTCTTAATCGAAAGGAAACAAGCATATTAAGCCATATTAACTTTGTGTTAAAAGAAACATCTTATCCAGTAACAACTGAAAATATTCCACTCATTTTTAAAGACGAAATTTATGAAATAGCTGCGGTTCATTCGCTTCAATTAAACTTATATGATTTAGAAGGAACGCTACTAAAAACTTCACGTGCCACGTTTACCACAGACACCTTACAAGTTTGTATTCGGACAGATATATTAAATGAATTATCAAATAAAGCAGAACATCATTATATTGAGAAAAGTCAAGAAAAAGGCGAAACGTTTCAGTCGTCCTATACCTACATAACAGACCAAAAATCCAAACCACTTGCCATATTAAATTTACCGTATTTAGAGAATGATGAGTTTTTATCAAAAGAGCTTAACGAATTTCTTTTAAGGCTTTTTTACGCCTATGCTTTTGTGTTGTTAATGGCCGTTTTAATAGCCTTTATCTTATCAAAATATATTACAAAATCAATTAAAACCATTAGCGATAAAATTAATGCAACTCGGCTAGAAAAAAGAAACGAGAAAATTGAAATTGGCGATACCAGCGAAGAAATTTCTGTTTTAGTAAACTCTTATAACAGCATGATCGATGAGCTTGAAGAAAGCGCTGTAAAATTGGCAACATCAGAACGTGAACAAGCTTGGAGAGAAATGGCAAAACAAGTGGCACACGAAATAAAAAATCCATTAACGCCCATGCGTTTAACGGTTCAAAATTTTCAGAGAAAATTTGACCCTACCGATGAGAACATTCATAAAAAAGTAGATGAATATAGTAAAACATTAATTCAGCAAATAGACACTATGAGCTCTATAGCATCGGCATTTTCAAATTTCGCCAAAATGCCTGCACAGCAAACAGAAACGCTGAATGTAGTAAAAATTGTAAAGCTAGCCTTGGATATATTTAATGAAGATTATATTGTTTTTTCATCTGATGCTGATAGAATTATTGCAAAATTTGACAGAACGCAGCTTATTCGAGTGGTGACCAATTTGGTCAAGAATAGTATTCAAGCCATGCCAGATAGCAGAGAACCTAAAATTTTAGTGCATGTAAAATCTAAAGATAATCAGGTGGTTATAACAGTCTCAGACAATGGTTCTGGTGTTTCTGAGGAAAATAAGGAAAAAGTTTTTGAGCCTAAATTTACTACCAAAACTAGTGGTATGGGACTTGGGCTTGCCATGGTAAAAAATATTGTAGAAATGCATCAAGGAACCATATCATTTGATTCTATCCCGAACAAAGGAACCGTATTTAAAGTAACCATTCCTAAAGAATAGAAAAGGGATTGGTTTACAGTATATTATGTTAACTTTTGTATTAAAATAGGGGTTAATTTATATTCAAAAATCAGAAATGATATTGCATAGCATGTAATACAAAATTAATGAGTAAATAAAAACAATGATGAGTTACAATAATATTTTATCAGAAGTAAGTCACGGTATAAACACCATTACTATCAATAGGCCCAATAAACTTAATGCCTTAAACAAAGCCACTATAAAAGAATTGCACACGGCGTTTAATGATGCTGAAAATGATGCAGATGTTAAGGTTATTATAGTGACCGGAAGCGGTGAGAAAGCTTTTGTTGCTGGGGCAGATATTAGTGAGTTTTCAGATTTTAGTGTAAACGAAGGAAAAAAACTAGCAGCAAAAGGGCAAAAAATATTATTTGACTATATAGAAAACTTGTCAAAGCCAGTTATTGCTGCTATTAATGGCTTTGCACTTGGTGGCGGACTTGAATTAGCCATGGCTTGCCACTTTAGAATTGCAAGTGATAATGCTAAAATGGGATTGCCCGAAGTGTCTCTAGGATTAATTCCTGGTTATGGTGGTACACAGCGTTTACCTAATTTAGTTGGGAAAGGACGCGCTATGGAAATGATTTTAACAGCTGGTATGATTGATGCCAATCAAGCCTTAACGTTCGGGCTGGTAAATTATGTTACCACCTTAGAATCTCTAATGCCATTATGCGAAAAGTTAGCAGATAAAATTTTAAGAAACTCATCGGTTGCCATGAAGGCAGCCATAAAAGCCGTTAATGCCAATGATGTTGATGGTGTAAATGGGTTTGAGGTAGAAATTGATGAATTTGGAAAATGTTTTGGCACCAAAGATTTTGTTGAAGGCACTACCGCGTTTTTACAAAAACGTAAAGCTGATTTTCCTGGCGAATAAACCATGTGTTTTTAAGAAAAAAGCGTAAAAAAACAGCCTCTCTAAACCCCATAAAAATGCCACTAATGCACGAATAATTTAAATTAAATAAAATTTGTGTGTTTAAATATTTATAAGGTTTTGCGTTTAATGAGAAGCCGTGGATTAAAAAGCAATTCATTTTTAGTTTAGCTTTACTTTTAAATTAGCCCTAAACTTGTTATTTCTTATAGCTGTTGTTTACTGGTTTTATTTTAATTGGCTCAATTTTAAATCCTGCATTTTTCAATTGCTCAAGTATTCCACATCTTTTTTTTAAATGAAAATATCCCACTGCAATAAAAGCGTTTTTCTTGCTTAGTAAATTTGGTATTGTTTTCATCCAATCATTATTCCTTTGTAGAATTAATATGTCAGATTCACACGCCTTATCAAACTGATAATCTAATTCAAAATTTCTGTAATTATTTGCTAGTGCGCAATTATTCATATTTGGCGTATCAGTTGTCATTTGATTTATCCACGCACTAATTTTTTTTCTTTCTTGCTTCCAATTAGGATTATTATTTTCTTTTTCTATCAAATTTAACTGTAAACTATCTGTCTCTAAACCTAAAATTTCAATTTTGTTTTCTTCAGCAATGTGCTTTAAATAATTGTCTAAATGGTCAAATTTATCTATTGGTAAGGTAGTTTGGCATTTCCGTTTTTGAAATTCCTGTTGTAATTTCCACCGTATTTCTAATGGTTTCAGTTTATACAAATCGACTTTCCATTCTTTAGCAATTTCTTTAAGTTTTTTTAAGTCTTTTTTCTTTAGCATTTTTTCAATTTCTAAAGACGGCTTTCTATTCTCAATAATTTTTCGAGTATTTTCTATTTTGTCAATTGACTCAAAAACGGCCAATTCTGAATTAATAAGAGCTTCTTTAATTTTAGGAATTGAATCAACAAATGAATTACCAAACTGATGAAAAGTTCCAACAACAAAAGAAGTTCTGTCATTGATAGTGTCTGTTACTTTCCATAAAATTGTGTTTTGACAAATCGATAATTGAGAAATCTTCAAAACAATAAAAATGTTTAATGCGTGTTTCATTAAATCATTATGTGTTTTATTCCAATATGGCTATGTGCCAATACAGAACATTATGGCTCGTTTAAACATAACCCCAACATTAATTTATTGATGGATTGTTAAAATAAATCTATTCCTCTTCTTCAGGAGTTTTAATGGTAGCTGGCTTTATAGAACTATCATGAGACTTGTAATATTCTTCTAAAAGATTCATAATGGCATTTAGCAAATCTTTGGTTTCCAGTAACACACTAAAATATAAGGTGGTATTTTTAGGACTTACTTCTTCAGTACGTGTACGTTCTACCTGTTTTTGAATCTTATCTGTAACCAACTTTGAAATCTCTTCCTTTCTAGTTAAGATAACCCCTATTTCCTCAAAAGATCTGGATTCAAAAGCTTTTCTGGTATTTTCAAATAAGCGCTCAAAACGTTCATCAACTTCTTTTAATTCTTTTATTTGGCTGAATTTTAATTTTTTATGATTGTTTTGAATATGCTTATGGCTGACTTTAGAAATGTATTCTAATGATTGGGTCATGTCTTGTAAATATCCTAAAACGTGAATATAAAAATTACTGGCGCCAACACTGGTTTCATCTAAATTTTTGATGAAGTAATAAATGTTATCACGTAATTCATCAATTTCATTGGATAGTTTTTCAACTTGCTTTTTGTTTTTTCTTAGAGATGTTAAATCCTGTTTTGCGAGTCCGTTAATAGCATTGGAATAAATTTTATTGCCCCTATTAATCACAGAAGCAATATTACTGGCGCTTTCGTAAATAACCCCTTGAATGGAGCTGCTTTCAGCTTTTATCAATCTGTCTTCCACTTTAATATCTTTTAACTTTTTTTTATGTGCAAGATAATTTCTTCCAATAAGAACCATCGCTAATATTAATAACACAGTAACCATGATGGGTACATGAATGTTAATGAGGTAAGCAATTAAAGCGGAAGCAGAAAAAGCAATAATGGCCGTAAAAAACCAACCACCAATAACGTTTAATACACCTGCAACTCTGTAAACCGCACTTTCTGCGCCCCAAGCTCTATCTGCCAAAGAGGTTCCCATCGCAACCATAAAGGTAACATAAGTGGTAGATAATGGTAATTTCATAGAGGTTGCTAGTGATATTAAAACCGCAGCGACCATTAAGTTTACGGCTGCTCTTACCATATCAAAAGCCGGAAGTTCCTGGGTTTTTATTTGTGATACCGTTAAAGTGGTTGTATCAAACCTTTTATCAATCTTTTCTTGCCAGGATTTAGGCAGAACATAAGAGTAAACTTGCGACATGCCTACAGCAAATCTTACAAAATTTCGAGACAAGTAATTAGGTTGAAAACGCTCTTTAACATCTTCTTGTCTTGATAAATCAACCGAGGTTTTTACTACATCTTTGGCTTTTTTTGAAAACCATAAGGTAACCACCATTATTAAACCAGCAAATAATAAAATGAATGGTTGTGTTTCAACCTTGTCAGCCAAACTTATCATACTATATTGTGTAGCCAATTCTCCGCTTGCAGACCAATCTAAGTAAGCATTGTAAGCAGCAATAGGAACCCCAATAAAATTTACCAAATCATTTCCTGCAAAAGCAAGTGCCAAGGCAAAAGTCCCAATCATGATGATGATTCTATAAATATTGGTCTTAAAAACCTTTACTAATAAAAAGGATATAATGGTCCAGAAAATAAAGTTTACAGTTAATAAAGCATAAGTATTTTGAGTTAACGAACTTATAAGGCTACCATTCATAAAAGTAGCCCCTTTTAACCCTTTGATAATGATAAAATAAGCGATGGATGTAATGGCAATTCCACTAAATATAGAGCCATACCAAGAAGGTTTCTCATCAAATTTAAAGGTCAATAACATCCTTGAAACCCATTGCACCAGCGCTCCAACCGTAAAAGCTATGACAACTGATAATAAAATGCCAAAAATAATTTCAATGGCTTTTTCATTATTGATGTAATGTCCTAAATCCAGAAATGTTTGGGAATCGTTTTTTGAAATTTTTATTAAAGCAATGCAAACCGAAGCACCAAGCAGTTCAAAGACTATGGAAACGGTTGTTGACGTGGGAAGACCTAAGGTGTTAAAGAAATCGAGTAGTAAGATATCGGTAATCATGACCGCCATAAAAATAATCATGATTTCATTGAACATAAATTCACCAGGATTGAAAATTCCTTTTCTTGCTACTTCCATCATACCACTGGATGTTAATGCTCCAACGGCAACGCCAACACTTGCTACAATGATGATGGTTTTATAAGAAACGGCTTTAGAACCTATGGCAGAATTTAAAAAATTTACGGCATCATTACTAACGCCTACCACCAAGTCTGCAATAGCTAAAAAGGCTAAGGCAGCTATCATGTAGATATAAATATTTTCCATTTATAATGTTAAAAAAAGACAAAACAAATTTCATATTTTAAATTGAACTCAATGTTATGCAAATGTTATGTTCTTACTAATTTTGACAGTAAATAATGGCCGTAAACAGCCTGTTTTGTTATTCAAAATTATATTCCAATGTTAAATTTACATTATTTTTTTAATTCTAATGTATTGAAAATCAATTGTTTAATAATTTAATGTTAAGTTAATGTTACCTAAAAGTTTTATTAATGTAAAATATAGACTATATTTGTTATGTAATTATTAACCTATAACCCCATAACATAATGAAAAATATAATATTTGTATTCGTATTCTTAGTAGCTAGCTATAGCTTTTCTCAAGATAATTTAAAAAAAGTAACAACCGTTGAAAAAGGAGACTTAATAGAAGCTACCTATTATAGTGCCAATGGAAGCATTGAGCAACAAGGAACTTTTAATAAAGAAGGAAAACTTCATGGATTATGGGTTGGCTATAATGCAGAAGGAGAAAAAGTAACTTCTGGAAATTATGAAAACGGTAAAAAAGTTGGTAAATGGCTTTTTTGGATCAACGGTATTGCCAATGAGGTAAGCTATGTAGATTCTAAAATAATGAGCGTGGCCCAGGCAGATAATTCTAAAAGTGGAATTTGAAACCTTTATATTATAATCTAAATTAATCTTAAAAAGATTTGTAAGGTCTGTTTATATTAATTTGAAATAATTATAATGTTATGAATATAAACTAAAAAATGCTAAGTGAGCTTATGTTATTATTGATGGAAATCTAAAAAAATAGATAGCTCAAAAAGGATGAGTTTAGTCATAAAATTTATATTAAAGTAAAAAAGGCATCGTAATTTTAAGATGCCTTTTTGCATTTAGGAATTACCTTGGTACATTATAAGTTATTGTAGGTATTGATGAATAAATATTATTGTTTTCACCTCCTGATGTCCCCTCATCAACACTATCGTCTTTATCAACACGAATATGAATATATGCGAATCCATTAGAATTAGCATATCCGGCTATTGAACTTCCAGGGATTTCTGTTAACATTGATTGACTTTGATTAGGATTAATTATTCCATTAAAGTTAACTTCTTTTAAAAGCGTAGCGTTACTAAAAGTAGAGCCTAGGGTTACATAAAACCCTACTTTCATAGAACTTGAGTTTGCTCCACCTACATTTTTTACAAATAATAATATTTGGAGGTTTTCTCCTAAATATAGTGCATGATAAACATTTGAAGATAAATATTGTGTTGTCCCAGGAGCTCCTGATGATATTGCAGTAGATAAAGAGGGATCAGTTATTAAATCTGCGAAAACTGGGCAACCATTAGTAGATGAAGGACCCGATTCATTTGGACAACTATCTGTATTATCAGGTATTCCATCACCATCAGAATCGGGTATAGTAGTAATACTAAAAGATGATGAAGATGATATTACATTATTATTGAGGTTTGAATCTTGACTATCTATTACTTTCAAAATAAAGTAATAATTACCTGCATTTGTATTTGATGGAATGGTTAATGCAGTAGACCCTGTATTCGTTTCATTAACATTTATTGTTCCTTTATTTAAAGTTTTTAGTAATCTATCATTTATGTCTAAAATATTGTCATTTTGAGATAAGTAAAATTTAAATTGAGATGAATTTGAAATAGTATTTCCTATATTTTAAACAGAGTAACTTACAGTTTTACTACCCATAATATTAACCGAACTGGAATTTGTTGATAAAGAAATAGTTTGTAAATTTGGAGCAGGGACAGTTATTTCAATTTGAGCAGACAGAGTATTATTTTCATCTGTTTCTACGACTTGAAAATTTGCGTCAGCAATATGCAGCACGTAATATGTTCCTGGTGGAACTGAAGGGATTGTTAGATAAGCACCCTCTTCAGATTCATCACCAGGAGTAAGGCTTTTTACATAATCACTTTCAAAATAAAAATCTGAACCATCAAAATTTTGATCAGTGGATAAGTAGTATTTTAAATAACTACTACCAGCCGTAGTATTACCCCAATTTTTTACAAATGATTGAGAATGGTATACATCTCCAACTTTTAGAGTAAATATTTAATAATCATCTAATCTAACAACAAGATTTGGTTGTGCATAAGAGCTTAGAACAGCTAAGCAAACAAATACAAAAAAAGGAATAATTTTTTTAATGGTTTTAAACTTTAAGATTATATTCTAAATTAATCTAAAAATATATTTGTAAGGTATTTTTTATATTAATTGTAGGTTATTAGATAGTTATATAAACAAAAAAAGCATCCTAAATTTAGGACGCTTTTTTTAATGATTTATTTAAATATTTACTTTATATTATAAACTTGCATTTCTCCAAGTCCAAGTAGAAATGTCCACTTGAGTACCTGTATTATATGCATCCGTAGTAGTTGCAGCAACACCATCTATAATAACATTAGCTAATGGCCCATTGTCAGGCATATCTATATTAGTATCATAACCAGATAAATATAGGTTAGTAATTGTTCCACCAGATTGTTTTTTAAACTGTAATGCTTTACCACCTACAGTAGAAATGGCTGTAATATTATTGAATTTAGGATTTGCATTATCTTTGTCGCCTTCAAAAGCAGTAGAGAAACCAGCAATTGTATGAGAAATATATGCATTTGTCACAGTTCCATTCCAGCTTTCTGTCCAGTCTATAGAGTCATCTTCATTATTTTCTAAATATAAGTTTGTAGCTGATACTGTACCTCCAAAAAACTCAACACCATCGTCTGAACCACCTATTACAGAAACATTTTCAATAACCGTTCCAGAACCAACTGCGTATAACGAAAGTCCATTGTATTGAGATTCAGAATTAATTTGAGCACCAGTTCCTTTTATAACCAAGTAAGTTATTGACCCAGAACTATCTAAATCATCAGTTCCTCCGTATATAAATCCACCCACTTCGGCTTCAGCATCAACACCTGCACTAGTTGTAGCATTACCACAAATGGTTAAACCTCCCCAATCTCCAGGACTTGGATTTGCAGAAGAAATAACAACAGGATTAGTTGCAGTACCTTGAATATCTATTTCACCACCTTTTAAAACAGCGATATAAACACCCGTTCCACCAGCTCTCGCTGTGATTTTTGTGCCAGCTGGAATAATTAATTTTCCATTATCTTGAACGATGTAAGAACCATTCAACACATAGTTTAAACTAGGATTTAATGTTACGGTTCCAGTAACCGTTCCTTGAAGTAAATTACTATCAAAACTCAAATCTGAATCAACCCATGCAAACGTATTAACATCAACAGTTGCAGGAATAGTTGCATTTAATGAATAGTAAAATTCATCTACAACGGTAGAAATTAAAACAGCATTAGCTTCTTCCCCGTCAATAATAATGTTTGCTATTGGACCACCATCAGCCATATCTAAATCAACATCATAGCCCGTTAAAGATAGGTTAGTAATGGTTCCACCAGATTGTTTTTTAAACTGTAAAGCTTTACCACCTACGGTAGAAATAGCAGTAATATTATTGAATTTAGGATTTGCGTTATCTTTATCACCTTCAAAAGCAGTAGAGAAGCCTGCAATAGTATGCGAAATATAAGCATTATTTACAGTACCGTTCCAACTTTCAGTCCAGTCTATAGAATCATCTTCATTGTTTTCTAAATATAAATTTGAAACAGATACTGTTCCACCAAAGAACTCAACACCATCATCAGCACCATTGATAACAGCTAAATTATCAACTAATGTACCTGAACCTACAGCATAAAAAGATACCCCATTGTATTGAGATTCTGAATTAATTTGTGCTCCCGTTCCAACAATTTGCAAGTATCTAACAATACCAGAACTATCTGAATCATTCGTTCCACCATATAAGAAACCACCAACTTCAGCTTCAGCATCTACACCAGCACTTGTTGTAGCATTACCGCAAATAGTTAAGCCTCCCCAATCTCCAGGATTTCCATTAGCAGAAGACATTACAACCGGACTTGAAGCATTACCGTTAATATTTATTTCTCCGCCTTTCAATACAGCAATGTAAACATCTGTACCTCCATTATCAGCAAGAATTCTTGTTCCAGCAGGAATGTTTAAAGTAGCACCATCAGCTACAATAAATTGTCCGGTTAAATTATAAACGGTAGATGCATTTAAAGTAACTGCGCCTTCTTCCAGTGTACCATTCAAAATACCGTTCTCAATGTTAACAATAACATCTGGATTTCCTGGATCTACTGGATCTGGATCATCATTACTACTACAGCTATTTAAAACCAATGCAGCAAAAATAGCTGTTATACTTAATAAATTTAATAATAATTTTTTCATTTTTTTTTAAATTTTAATGTTATGCAAATTTCAATCAAAGAGCTTATTTGTTGTTTATGTAAAAATTAAAACAAGGTTATATTTATGTCTGCTTTTTTGAGTTAATGTTAACGTAAGGTTAATTAGAAATTATACTTAACAGTTAATCGTGTGTCTATACCATTTTTGTAAGAACTTACTAGTTCAACTGTCTCCACTCCAGTATTAATGTTTCTAACCCCTTGGGTTTGTCTGATATCTGGGTCTAATAAATTCTGACCAGATAAACGCAACTCTAGATTTTTATTTAATTTTTTACTAACCACAAGCCCTAGGACAAAAAAGCCCTTTTCGATAATTTCATCGTTATATAAAACAGCACTATTGTTAAAATCTTCTGGCGATCCGAGAGCAAATATTTTATCTGATGAATAGTTTCCTGTAAGAGTGGCTATAAATTGGTTTTCAGACTGGCTCTTAAAGCTGATTGCGCCATTGAAAATTAAGTCGGAAGCTCCTTGTAGTTCAGATTCCTTTTTATTTTTGAATTGAAAATTTTCAAACAAGTCTTGGTCGAACCACATTTTTGTAATGTTAAAATTAACATCTACAATTCCTTCCTGCGCATCATTCTCAATGATATTCAACCTAGTTTCCAACTCGAGACCCAGAACATTGGCTTTTTCTCCAGTATTGAAGTACTGAAATATTCCAGAGGAACCTCTAGTTTGTGCTAAGTTAATTGGGTTTTCAATTTTTTTGTAAAATCCAGCTATCGAAATTAATTCACTTTTCTTAGGGAAAAACTCTCCTTTTAAATCAACATTTATAACATCTGATTTTTCTAGGTCAGGATTTCCTCTAGTTACACGTCCTGTTGGTGATACATACTCAAAAGGAGATAACTCTTTAAACTCTGGAAGGGTTTGTGTTAAACTTGAAGCAAAACGTAAAAAAAGTTTTTCGTTAAACTCGTATTTAAAATTAGCACTTGGATAAAATTCTTTATACTCTCTGGTAATTGAGCCAACTCGTCCCACAAAGTTTGCAACATCCCATAAAACATCTAATTGGTCTATTTCATATCTAAATCCAAAGTTTCCAGAAAATCTGTTTAAATTAAAGTCTAGATTAGCAAACCCTGAGTATATTTTTAAATCTGCACTATACTTGTCGGCTTCTCTTTCTCTAAGCACAAGACCATTATTGAAGTTTGCCTCGGTAAATGTTTGACTAAATAAATCAACCGAAGGTACTTGAAAATCTTTAGCTCTCACACCTATAAACAAAGAGTTAAATGTTCTTTCCTTTTGACGGAAATTAGCTCCTAAATTTAATCTGAATGGTTTATTATCATCCACATCTTTTTGGCCAAATTTAATGTGGTCTACCAAGTATCCATTGTATTCTACATCTTCAATTTTTTGACTTGATTTCCGTTGTTGAAAATCGCCAACGTGTGCATATTGAACTGTTGTTGCGTCTAAAATATTAGCTTCGTTTCTTATTCTGTTTGGTTCTTCGGCCAAAACAAAATTATACCCTCCAGCCCATTCTAATTCATTGTTCTCTCTAATTTTGTGTGACCCTAACAATTGATTTACAAACATGGTGGTTTGCATAAAGTTTTGGTCTCTAACAAAAGCCCCTTCTTCCTGTGGGTCTTGGTCAAAAACGAAACCTAAACCGTTTCTACCTTGTTCATAAACATTATCTATCCCTTTATTTACTCCTAAAAAATTATATTGAATGTTGTTTTTATCGTTTAGTTTAAGTTTCACATTAGCATAACCTGTTGTATTTACATTCGTTGTAAAAGATTCAACATCGGTAAACTCATTATCTAAAATGTTTGATCTATAACTTCTAAACAACCCTTCTTGATAATCAAAGGATGTATTGTATGACCCAGTTGCAAAAACAGAAATTTCTTTGCCAAATATCTCAAATTTATAACCTCCTGTTAACCTAAAACCATAATTAGGTGATTTACTTTCATTTATAGGTTGCCAACCTTGTCTGGTTATTAAATCTACAACGGCAAATTGTTTTTGGTGAAAACCAAGAGTAACATCTTCTGAGATGATAGTTCTCTTAAAGTCTCCATCTATACCTAAAACATTGTTGTTACCTCCTCCATTCAAACTTATCGAAAATTCTTTTGTTGAATAACTTTTAGATGATACGTTAACATTCCCTGATGCTTGATCAGAATAACCATTAGTGGCATATGTTTTACTTATTCCAACATTCTCTATAATGTTAGTAGAAAAAAGATCAAGATTAATGTTTTTGTTATTTACATTATCAGAAGGTATTGGCAATCCATTCATACTTGTTGATAAATATCTATCCCCCAGACCTCTAATATAAATGTCTCCAGAGCCTTCGCTTCTAGTAACTCCTGATATTTTTGTTGTAGCATCAGCGGCATCATTAACACCAATTTCATTTAATCTTTTTGCACCTATGCTTTCAACTATGACTAAAGCTTTTTTTTGCTCCAACAATAACGCTGTTTCACTTTCTCTTTTGGTGGTTGTGGTAATTACAATTTCATCTAAAGAAGCGGAACTTGCTCCCATGGGTACATTTACTTCTGTTACTTTTCCTGCAACAACTTGGATATTAATTTCCTGAGTTTCATAACCTACAAAACTAAATACTAAAGTATAGGAACCTGAGTCTAAATTATCAAAACCGTATAAACCGTCTATATCAGAAGTTGTTCCTTTTGTAGATCCTTTTATTAGTACATTAGCAAAAGCTAAAGGTTCATTATTATATTCTTTGTCTGTTAGCTTTCCAACTACGGAACCCGTGGTTTGAGCGAATGAAAAGATAGATGTTAACAATATAAAAAATAGGATAAATTTTTTCATTAGTTTATTTAATATTTCTTGCCACAAATAAACCACAGCTATGTAAATTTCATGTTATCTGTGGATTAAACAACTGTAACAAAAATGTTATGTTTATGTTAATTTTGAACCTTAATAAAACGATTAATAAACCATTCCTTAACATTGAAATAATTGAAAAGAAGTCCGTTTTCAAAATCAACAGTAAGATGACTGTGCAAATTTGGACAAATACAATTTTGAAATAAACTAAAGAGAAATGATTTAAAAAAAGACAGAGAAATTGATTTGGTTTACGAAGGATTCTTTAAGGAAGCTAGTTCGTTTAAAGCAATGGTTTTGGCGGCTAAAGCTAATTTAATATCCGATGTTAGAGCGCCGTTAACCTGAACCTCAATTTCTTTGGTTTCATAGCCAGGAAAACTACAAACTAAGGTGTATTGACCATCTTGAAGGTTTTCAATATAAAAAAGACCTGTAACGTCGGAAGTTGACTTTATGGATGATTCTTTTATTGAAATGCTGGCAAACATTAAAGGTTCGTTATTTAATTCTTTATCAAGCACTTTGCCGACGATTATTCCTGAATTTTGAGAAAAACCCAAACTGGTAAAAGCAAGTAATAACAAAGTAATGAGGTATTTCATGTGAGCCATTATAATAATTCAGCAAATTAAGTGCATTACTTTAATTGAGATGTTACGTAATTATTAAACAACTGTCATTAAAATGTTACCTTAATGTTACCAAATTTTAAATTCAAAATAAGGATGAATTTAAGTATCTTGCCTGCACTTAAATTTTTATGATGAACTGGGAACAATTACTATCCTTAAAACGATTTGGCGACACCAATAAACGATTAAGAAAAGAACAAGATGAAACACGTCTTGGTTTTGAAGTAGATTACGATCGGGTTATCTTTTCATCAGAATTTAGGAGTCTTCAAGATAAAACTCAGGTTATACCCTTATCACAAACAGATTTTGTACATACACGCTTAACACACAGTTTAGAAGTTAGTGTGGTTGGTAGGTCTATAGGACGAAAGGTTGGGCAAAAATTATTAGAAAAACACCCACATTTACAAACCGTTCACGGGTATCAGGCCAACGATTTTGGAGCAATTGTTGCTGCCGCTGCTTTAGCACACGATATTGGAAACCCACCTTTTGGGCATTCTGGTGAAAAAGCCATTGGAGAATTTTTTAAAACAGGAGAAGGACAAGCCTTTAAAAATGAATTAACAGCTAAAGAGTATCAAGATTTATGTGACTTTGAAGGCAATGCCAATGGGTTTAAAATTTTAACCGAAAGCAGAGAAGGACGTGAAGGTGGTTTGCGATTAAGTTATGCAACGCTTGGAACTTTCATGAAATATCCTAAAGAGTCCCTACCCAAAAAACCAACCAACCATATAGCCGACAAAAAGTATGGTTTTTTTCAAAGTGAAAAAGCAGCTTTTATAGATGTTGCCAATGAATTGGGACTCTTAAATCGAAGTAAAACAGATATTAGTTTTTCGCGTCATCCATTAGCCTATTTGGTTGAAGCTGCTGATGATATATGTTATACTATTATTGATTTTGAAGATGGTATTAATTTAGGCCTCATTCAAGAAGAGTTTGCTCTAGAATATCTTTCCAGAATTATTAGAGATAAAATAAAATCGGAAAATTATTATTCTCTGGCTACCAAAGAAGATCGTATTGGGTATTTGCGTGCTTTAGCCATTGGCTCACTTATTAATGAAGTGGTCTATATTTTTATGGAACACGAAGAAGATATTTTAAATGGCGACTTTAATAGTGCCTTGTTGGATAAGAGCAAATACGAAGCTCAAATAAGCGATATTATTAAAATAAGCATTGAAAATATCTACCAATCAACCGAAGTTGTTGATAAAGAAATTGCAGGATATGGTGTAATAAAAACCTTATTAAAAACCTACACCAATGCCATAAACAATATGTTTGATGGCACAGCATCCAATTATGATAAACTTATTATCAAAAGCCTTCCAAAAACCAGAAACTTCGAAAGTTCCAGTTTGTACAAACGCTTGTCCATGGTATGTTTTTACGTATCGCTTCTTTCAGATAGTAAAGCCATTTTAGAATATAAAAAAATAAAAGGATTTGAATTTTAGGCTCGATTAATTTGTAGGCAACCCAAACAAACCCATGACAAACGAACAAACGGCCATACGAACCACTTACTTTAGCATTTTTGGGAATACTGCTTTAGCACTCATTAAAGGCCTAGCTGGGTTTTTTGGTAATTCTTATGCGCTTATTGCCGACGCCATTGAATCTACCACAGACATTTTTGCCTCTGTTTTAGTTTTATTAGGATTTAAATATGCCAAACGACCCGCAGACGAAAACCATCCTTATGGACACGGTAAAATTGAACCCATAATTACCTTTGCTGTGGTTGCTTTTTTGGTTGTTTCGGCTACCATCATTGCTCATGAAAGCATTCAAAACATTCGAACACCTCATAAAACCCCAAAATCTTGGACCTTGATAGTTTTGGCTTTAATCATTATTTGGAAAGAGATTTCGTTTCAAATTGTTATAAAAAAAAGCAAACAAACCCATAGCACTTCACTTAAAGCAGATGCCTGGCACCATAGAAGTGATGCCATAACTTCTGTCATGGCTTTTATAGGAATCTCCATTGCCATTCTATTTGGCAAAGGCTTTGAAACAGCCGACGATTGGGCAGCCTTATTGGCTTCGGGTTTTATACTTTACAATAGCTATTTAATTTTAAGACCCGCCTTGGGTGAGATTATGGACGAACAACTTTATGATGACCTAATAATTGACATTAGAGAAAAGTCTGTTGAAGTTCAAGGCGTTTTAGGAACAGAGAAATGCTTTATCAGAAAAGCAGGCATGAAACATCATGTAGATTTACACGTCATCGTTGATGGATCCATTTCAGTAAAAGAAGGCCATGACATTGCTCATATTTTAAAAGACCATTTAAGAGGCAGCATACCAAATTTAGGACACGTGTTAATCCATATTGAACCCAACGAATAAGAAAAGTTATGTTTTTATACCTAAAACGGTTGTATCTGCATATCCACAACACTAAATTAAACTTCTAAAAAAACTCTCGGTACTGCAATACTCTAAAATCAAAGGTATTAAATTGTGTATTTTTGTTTTTTAATTGCTTAAACAAAGGCATTTTACTAATGGAGATGTTTGCTGCTCCAGAACCTGAGGTTAAAGACACGGTTTTTATGGTTCTTTGCTCTAAATAAAATTGGTGGATGCGTGGTATTTCATTGGATACTAATTGCAACTTTAAACCATAGTCTTTAAGGTGTTTTCTAAAGAAATATTCCGGGCCATTTTTACTGTTTCCACCTGTAAATAAGAGCGTATCAATATTAGGATATTGCGTTAAATACCCCAATAGATTTCTCAATTCAATGTTTTTCATGCCCAAATCGGATGCATCAATTTTTTCTCTTTGGCAAGATTCCACCATATCGCAAACCCCTATGTTATGGTTTATTAAAAAGGCCTTTCGTTGGTCAACAGCTTCTTGCGAATTATCAAACCGTAGGTTTAAATCATGAATGGCATCAAGGAATAACCACAGCGAATTGTAGTAACTTCCATAACAAAAATCGACATCTTTTTCCAAAAGCTGTCCTGTTGAAAACCTTGGTGGCGGTAAGGTTCCCACAATGAGTTTGGTGGTATCTTTTTTAATAAATGGTTGGTATGGATGCTGATGTTTAAACATGGTTTACTTTGAATTCTTCTTTATATTTTGTATTTTAAGACCATCAAAAATATACTAAATTATGGGTAAAGGCGATAAAAAAACAAAACGTGGAAAAATTAACCGAGGTACTTTTGGCAGCAGAAGACCACGCATTAAAAAAAGACGTTCTGTAGAAAATAAAATAGATATCGGTTCAAAGGCTACCGTAAAATAATTACCTTATAAATACCAAGGTGTTTTGTTTTGACATGGGTTCGCTAAAACCATAGCCTTGGTAATGAAAGCCTTTAATGTCATCTATCGTTTTGGCATGGGTATCTAAAATATAACGCGTCATAAGGCCACGTGCCATTTTTGCAAAAATACCAATGGTTTTATAGTCTCCCTTAATAAGATCTTTAAAATCTACATGAATAACCGGTACTTTCAGCTTTTTGGTGTCTATAACTTTAAAATATTCTTGACTTGCAAGGTTAAGAAAAAGTTCGTTATCATCAAGTTCCTCGTTTAAAGCTTTGGTAACGGTTTTGCTCCAAAATTGATACAGGTTTTTATGGGTTCCTACAGGTAATGTAGTGCCCATTTCTAATCGATAGGCTTGTATTAAATCCAGTGGTTTTAAAACACCATACAACCCCGAAAGTATGCGAACCGTATTTTGAAGGTTATCCAGTTTATCTTCAGAAATGGTGTAAGCATCCAAACCTCTATACACATCGCCATTAAACGCATAAATGGCCTGACGTGCATTATCTAAAGTAAAAGGCAGTTGCCATGCCTGATTGCGCTCATAGTTAAGCTTCCCTAAAGCCTCTGAAATACTCATGAGCTTTGACAAGCTTTTGGCCGATTTCTTTTTAAGAAGTTTATGGATGCGTTCAGACTCTTTTAAAAACAAGGCTTGGGACGATTGTGTTGTTGGCAAAGACGTCTCAAAGTCTAAAGATTTTGCGGGTGATATAACGAGTTTCATAATAAGATATTAGCTTTGTATTTCAATTCAAATTTACAACTCCTTGAGTAGATTGTAAAATGTAAACACAAATTAATAATAATACCTTTATAAACTGAATTGATAGTGGTATGGCTTGCGTTAGCGATGGAGGCATTGTTGGAGCTCTTTGCAAAAAGCGACTGCCGAGAGCGCGACCTGTAAGGTAACGCCCTACTCTTCTATATCCTGATGCTTAACATACGTGCGCCATTTCTCTATACATTGCTGCATATCTTCAGGAATTTCTGTACTGAATTGCATAAACTTTCCTGTTTTTGGATGTACAAACCCCAAGGTTTTGGCGTGTAGTGCTTGACGTGGTAATATCTTAAAACAATTCTCTACAAATTGCTTGTATTTGGTAAACGTAGTACCTTTTAATATTTTTTCGCCACCATAGCGCTCATCATTAAACAAGGTATGCCCAATATGTTTCATGTGTACCCGTATTTGGTGGGTTCTGCCGGTTTCTAACTTACAAGAAATTAAGGTAACATAACCCAAGCGTTCCAGTACTTTATAGTGCGTAATGGCCGGTTTTCCTTTTTCGGCTTCATCACCAAAAAACACCGTGTTTTGCAATCTGTTTTTAGGATGTCTGCCAATATGCCCTTCAACCGTGCCTTCTTCGTCTTCAACATTGCCCCAAACCAAAGCTACGTATTCGCGTTCGCTGGTTTTTTCTGCAAATTGCAAAGACAGATGTGCCATGGCCTGTTCGGTTTTTGCAATCACTAAAAGTCCGCTGGTATCTTTATCGATTCTGTGAACCAATCCCGGACGGTCACTGGAGTTATTGGGCAAATTATCAAACCTATAAATTAAGGCATTAATTAAAGTGCCTGAATAATTACCATGCCCAGGATGTACCACCATGCCGGCTGGTTTATTAACAACCAACAAGGTATCATCTTCATAAACCACGTTTAATGGAATATCTTCACCAACCAACAAATTTTCATACGGTGGATGTGCAAACAAGACTTTAATAACGTCGTAGGGTTTAACCTTGTAATTTGATTTTACCGATAAGCCATTCACAAAAATACTTCCGTTTTTAGCACCTTCCTGAATTTTATTACGCGTAGCATTCTCAATAAAATTCATTAAATACTTATCTATTCGAAGTGGTGATTGCCCTTTATCGACAGTAAATGAATGATGCTCATAAAGCTCGTCATTGTCATCTTCTGCCAGATGTGCTATGTAGTCTTCCATTCTTAATTTGGCCTATTACCATTTCCCAAAATCAAATCAATCTTGGAGGTTTTGGGTAGCCTATCGCCAGTTTTAATTTCTTTGCCCTTAAACATCATTTTTAAAACCATGTCTTTACCAATATTATCCACATAGGTAATTTTTCCAACCATAAAACCTACTGATTCCAAGGTTGGTTTAGCTTGTCTGTAAGTGCTTTCCCTTAACTCCGGAACTGTTATTTTTCGGTAGCCAGAAGGGTTTAGCGTGATGTATATTTTTCTGTTTTCCTTTACCTTTGAACCCGCTTTTGGGTCTTGTTCAATCACAGAAAACTTGGGGTATTTAGGGTTAAAATTGGCGGAATCTTGTACTTTAAGCTCTAACTTATTTTGTTCTAATTCTATTTTAGCCACACTTATGGACTTTCCTGTGAGATTAGGAACCGTTTGAAAATCGCCATGATGGGTTGAAATATTTAGCCACTTTAAAAAAATAAAGCTCAACACTATAATGGCAAGGGCCGCCAAGGCTAATTGTTTTAAAAAAGTTTTACTGGATAGAAATTTAACAAGACTCATATGCGGTAAATTGTTTTAGCAAAACTAATCAAATTTATGTTTCTATAATTTAATTAGCTTCATTTTCGTTTTATAATATACGTGATACCATCCTAAAAAAGTTCATATATTTTTTTTATGCTTGCTATCATTTGGTTTAAATAAATGATATTTTTACAAAACGTATGTCACCAGCTGTTTATTGGATTCAACAATTATTGTATGAAAAAAAGTATTGCCATCATTATGGGAGGTTATTCAAGTGAATATGAAATCTCCTTAAAAAGCGGAAACGTTGTTTTTGAAACCTTAAATCCTTCAAAATATAACGCCTATCGCATTCACATATTTAAAGATAAATGGGTTTATGTTGATAGTAATAACATCGAATTTTTGATAGACAAAAATGATTTTTCCGTAACCGTTGACCACTCAAAAATTAGCTTTGACTGTGTGTTTAATGCCATACATGGATCGCCAGGAGAAGATGGTTTTATGCAGGCCTATTTTAAACTTCTTAATATTCCCCAAACCAGTTGCGATATGTATCAAGCCAGTTTAACCTTTAATAAACGTGATTGCTTAAGTGCGCTAAAACCCTATGGTATAAAAACGGCCACCTCTTTTTATCTAAATCTTGGTGATGCTGTTGATGAAGATGCCATTATAAGCAAAGTAGGCCTACCGTGTTTTGTAAAGGCCAATAAAGCTGGCAGTAGCTTTGGAATTACTAAAGTGTACAAAAAAGAAGACCTTCAGCAAGCCATTGACGTTGCTTTTAAAGAAGATGATGAAATTATTATTGAATCTTTTTTAGATGGCACCGAAGTTTCTGTGGGTGTTATTACTTATAAAGGCGAAACCAAAGTATTGCCCATCACTGAAATTGTGCCCAACCATGATTTTTTTGATTACAAAGCAAAATACTTAGGAGAATCTCAAGAGATTACCCCAGCCAGATTATCAAAAGAACAAGAAGCAAAAGTTAATAAAGTAGCCAAACAGGTGTATGAAGTTTTAAAAATGAAAGGCTTTTCAAGAAGTGAATACATTTTTAAAGATGGCGAGCCGCATTTACTGGAAGTAAACACTGTTCCTGGATTAACCAGAGAAAGTATATTGCCCCAACAAGCCGCTGCGGCTGGGATTAGTTTGAGTGATTTATTTGACAATGCTATTGAAGAAGCCTTTAACAATTCACAATTGATAATTGATAATTAATAATGAAAAATTATCAATTAACGACAACAACTTAACAATTAAACGGTTAAACGGTTAAACAACAAAAATAAACAGATGAAAAAAGCACTTTTTCCAGGATCTTTTGACCCCTTAACCTTAGGTCATGTTGATATTATTAAACGTGGCGTGGCGGTATTTGACGAAGTGATTGTGGCTATTGGAATCAATTCTGAAAAGACCTATATGTTTTCTTTAGAAGAACGCAAACAATTTATTGAAGAGGCCTTTAAAGATGAACCGAAAGTAAAAGTAATGACTTACCAAGGCTTAACCGTTCAGTTTTGTAAAGAAATTAAAGTGCCCTTTATTTTACGTGGTTTAAGAAATCCAGCCGATTTTGAATTTGAAAAAGCCATTGCGCATACCAACAGACATCTTTCAAGCATAGAAACAGTGTTTTTATTAACCTCTGCTAAAACCTCTTTTATCAGTTCCAGCATTGTTAGAGATGTTATTAGAAACCATGGCGATTATACCCTATTGGTTCCAGATAGTGTGAGGGTTAAAAAGTGAGAAACTAATTAGAAGTTATAAAGCCTTTGTTTGGAAACGCCTATGCCCGTTACTTGCCAATATTTAGTTTGTGAGCTTTTTGATAATTATATAAATCTTAAGAATAATTTAAAAATTGTTTTTTGATATTTTATTTAATACTTCCAATGCTCTTTGGTTATTTTTATTTAAGTGATTCATAATTTATGTTTTATAATGCGAATCAAGGGTTAAAACATTAAATTTATAAAAGCAGAAGCAATTTTGCCAAATATGTGAATTAACAAACCCTTACTTGACCTTACTTTACTTGCTCTTTGAATGTCAGTTTTTTGAATTAGCCAATTAAATAAGGATTCTATGGGTTGTCTGACTCTTGATACTGCTTTTGAAAACAAATCATTTGCAGCTTTATCTCTATTTTTGATTTCTTGGCATTGCCCTTTGATTCCTTTGATTGGTGTCATCATAATTGATTTTTTTTCCTGTTCTAATTCAGAAAAAAAATCTTGATTATTGTATATTTTATCTCCGAAAAAATTCCTGTTAGTTTTCTCTGACCAAGCTTCTTTAAAAACAGTTAAATCATTTACAGAGGCTGGTGTTATCTGGATTTCTTCAGGAAATGGAATTCTATTTAATCGTCTAAAAGCTAGTGCGTGTAATTTCACCCCATAATAGTACAAGCTTTTAGTAGAGCAATATCCCTTATCAGTCAAGTCTTTAGCTACTTTTCCAACACGTTTCCCTGAACAAGTAATTATCGGCATTGAATCCAATAAACTTTGATTGGCAAAACAATCAGCAGGTAAGAAATTTTCAAATAATGAAGTTGCAAAATATCTAAAAGCTTCTGATAATTGGTTAAGGCGATTAGAAAAACCAGCGTATGAGCCAAGTTTTAGAAACCAATCAAGCAAATAATCACAAGCATATTTGTGAATTTCTTTAATGCTAATTCGGTGTTCCTCTTGAACTGCAAATAGATAAATGGTCATAATCTCTTGGTCTGTCAAATCTTGCTTATCGTTATTACTGAATCGTTCACAAGTATATTTTAAATCTTTTTCAAATCTGTCGCAGATTATTGAGTAGATTTTTACTAATTTCGGGGCTTTAGTCTGATTAATCATATATTTAAAAGTGCGTTGAATACACATTAAATATACTGATTATCAGACTATTAAATTAATTAATTGAAAGATATTTCTTTCTTTTTTTATTTTTTTCAACCCTTAATTCGCATTACATATAAAAAATTGAATCATTAACTGCCCTTTTTTAGCATAGGTTACAAAAAAGAGAATTCTACAACTTTAGAAAAACTATTAATTTTTAGAGATATGACTTTGGTCATATAATTCAACAGAATTATTTATGAATTTTACGGCAAAATAATATTAAAAATATTTTAATTTAAAAATCATCAATATAAAATTCAATTAATTATGAAAACACACACAAAAATTTATTTTTTTATTTTCGGTCTTTTATTTATGGGTCTCCAAAGTTGTACCCATGATGATCGCGACACAGTAATACCAATACCAGTTGATGAAGATCAAATTGCTTACGATGCCGCAGATATGATTAATGGTAGTAGGTTGTATAATGATTTTACAAAATCTGAAACCGGTTTCGTAGCACCAAATGATCCAGCAGTTGTTCTTGAAAACATTAC
>Ga0210020_1000042_pt1 | contig 153290 bp, 145 predicted proteins | sample CryGeymeta201514_FD_183980 | JGI IMG/M metagenome (GOLD analysis project Ga0210020, IMG submission 183980) | Groundwater microbial communities from Crystal Geyser aquifers in Utah, USA - Crystal Geyser metaG 2015-14 (SPAdes) (version 2) | ecosystem: Environmental > Aquatic > Deep subsurface >... | reverse complement strand
ATTGGCGCCTACCGGCTATACGCACTTGAAAATATGAAGGAAAAATGGAGCGGGCGAGGCGATTCGAACGCCCGACCCCAACCTTGGCAAGGTTGTGCTCTACCCCTGAGCTACGCCCGCTCACTGACGTTCCCGGTGTAGGCCGGCTGGCCATGGCACCGTGGGGAGGCGCGCGATTAGCAGCGGGTTAAACGCCGTGCAAGGCAAAAATGCCGGATCGCGCCCGCGCGGCGATCCAGCCCTTGTCCTGCCCGGCCTCGCCCTTCAAAAGGGCCTGCACGCGCCCCACATAAGGGCCCGATACAGCGAACGAACGCGCAGGAAAGGAAGATCGCAGTGGCGAGCATGGGTCTCAATCTCGACGAACAGAAGGCGGTCGATCGCTTCCGCAGCGATGTCGTCGAACCGTCGATGACGAAGCTCGTCGTGCTCTATTTCTGGGCCGAATGGTGCGGCCCGTGCAAGGCGCTGACGCCGGTGCTTGAAAAGGTCGCGGCTGAGTATGCCGACAAGGGCGTGGTCCTGGCCAAGGTGAATGTGGACGAGGAACAGTTCATCGCCAGCCAGTTCCAGGTCCGGTCGATCCCCACCGTCTATGCGATGTTCCAGGGCCAGCCGGTCGCCGACCTGACCAATGCGCGCAGCGAATCGCAATTGAAGCAGACGCTGGATCAGCTTTTGAGCCAGCTTCCCGTCGAACCGGGCGCAGCCGGCGAGAAGTCGGACGCGCAGGCGAACATCGCGCAATTCGTCGCGATGGGCGAACAGGTGCTGGCCGATGGCGACGCGGAACGCGCGGCGGGCATCTTCATGCAGGTGATCGAGATGGCGCCCGACGAGGGCGCGGCGCAGGCCGGACTGGTGCGGGCGCTGGTCGAAGCGGGGCGGATCGAGGACGCCAAGGCTGCTCTTGCCGCCGCGCGCAGCAACCCCGCTCTGGTCGACGATCCGCAATTGGAAGCGGCCCAGAGCGCGCTCGATCTCGCGGCCAACGCGCCGGACGAGGGCGAGCTGGCCGCGCTGAAGTCGAAGGCCGAAGGCGGCGCGATGGACGATCGCCTGGCCTATGCCGAAGCGGCCTTCGCGGCCGGTCGGCGCGACGAGGCGGCGGACGAACTGCTCGCCATGATCGAGGCCGACAATTCGTGGAACGAGGGCGCCGCGCGCGGAAAGCTTCTGCAGATCTTCGAGGCGGTCGGCCTTGAGGATCCCTGGGCGGTCACCACGCGGCGGCGCCTGTCGCGCATCCTGTTCGGATAGGCGGCGCGGCTTGAGGCTTTCCATCTTCCCCCTGCCGGGCGCGATCCTGTTTCCCGGCCTGCAATTGCCGCTTCACATCTTCGAGCCGCGCTATCGCGCCATGGCGAGCGATGCACTGGCGCGCGACCGGCGGATCGCGATGATCCAGCCGCGGCGGGGCGGGGACGATTCGCCGCTTTACGACGTCGGCTGCATCGGCCGGATCGGCGAGGTCGAGGCGATGGATGACGGGCGCTTCAACCTCGTCCTCGAAGGCGAAGCACGCTTCCGCGTCTTGCGCGAACTGGATGTCACGACCGCCTTCCGCCAAGTCGAGGCCGAGGCGATCGCGGACGACGAAGACGAGGTCCTCTCAAGCGTGGAGCGCGCCGGGTTCGAGTTCGAAGCGCGCCGTTTCGCCGATTTGCAAGGCTATAGCGTCGACTGGGATTCGGTCGATCGGCTGGACGACCAGTCGCTGATCAACGGCGTATCCCAGATCGCCCCCTTCGACGTCGCGGCAAAGCAAGCCCTGCTCGAAGCCGACAGTCTCGGCGAACGGTGCGAATTGCTGATCCAGCTGATGCAGTTCTTCGCCCTGCGCGATGGCGGGGACGACCGCGTCACGCTCCAGTAAAAGGCTAGAGCCCGAACGAGCCGCGCAGCCCGTCGATCACGTACTGCGCTGCCAGGGCCGCCAGCAGCACGCCCAAGAGCCGCGTCACCACCGCTTCGACACGGTCGCCGAACAGGCGCATCAGCGGGCCCGCTGCCACCAGAGCGAGCGCGGTCAGCACCAGCACCGACAGCAGCGCACCGAGCACCACCAGCGAGCCTTCGAGTCCCGGCGCTTCCTGCATCAGCAGCATGATCGCCGCGATCGCGCCCGGCCCGGCCAGCATCGGCATGGCCATAGGGAAGACCGATACGTCCTCGACTTCGGGCGTGTTGGCGTGCTGGGCGGCGATCTTCTCGGCCCGCTCCTCGCGCCGCTGGGTGCGCTTTTCGAACACCATTTCCCACGCGATCCAGAACAGCATCAACCCGCCCGCGATGCGGAAGCTGTCGAGCTCGATATGGAGCGCGGCCAGAAGGTCGACGCCGAACAGCGCGAACACCAGCAGGATCGCCGCCGCAATCGCACAGGCGCGTAAGGCCATGTTGCGGCGCTGCGCCGCGTTCGCGCCCTTGGTCAGCCCGGCATAGATCGGCGCGCAGCCGGGGGGATCGATGACCACGAACAGAGTGACGAAAGCGGAGAGGAACAGTTCGGCCATGTCAGCTCTCGCGCTCGAAGCGGCCATCCGCCGTCACGCCCAGGCGGACCGCCTCGCGCCAGCCTGCGTCCTGCCAGTAATGCGCCACGAACAGGCGGCGTCCGTCGGTGAAATGCACCCAGCGCCATACCAGCGTCCCGTCCCGCGAAGCGCCGCCGTCCGTCCGCGTGCCTTCCTCGTAGATCGGGAGGGGCAGCGGCGGAGGCGGCGCGGACGCTGCCGGGCAATCCGCGACCTCGCCCGCTATCATCGGGATCGCGCGCACGACGATGAGATTGTCGCCCGTGCCCGTCGTGGGCGCTTCCGCGCGGCTCTCGTTCTCGCGCGCGGACAGCGCGGCATCCGGCGCGCCGAGATCGTAGACGTATTTGTAGTCGTAATCGCGTTGGCGTTCCCACGCGGTGACGTAATAGCCCCACTCGCCATCGGGATCGGCGTATTTTCCCTGCGAGATCGCGGTCTGCCCGTCGCAGCTCGACCAGACCGAGAGCGGCGTCCACTGCTTCGGCACGGCGGGATCGGCGCGGCGCGCCAGCCAGGATGCGGCATCGACCGGGCCATTGGCGCCGTGAATCACCGCCCCGTCGGCGGCATAGTCGCGGAAGGCGGACCACTGCCCGTCTTCGCGCGCGGCGCGGGAAAAACCGATGTCGGTCGCGACCACGCTGCCGGGATTGGCTGTGGTCCTGACCTCGCGCTCGAACCGCTCGGTATAGCGGGGCACGCGCGGGCCCGCAGCGCAGGCGCCCAGCGCGACGCATCCGGCGACGAGAGCGAGCTTGGCCGCGGCGCGCATCGGATCAGAGCCCTTCGGGTGCATCGAGCCCGGCATGGGCGTAGGCCGCGACGAGCGTGTTGCGAAGCAGGACGGCGATCGTCATCGGACCGACGCCGCCGGGAACGGGCGTGATGGCGGACGCGATCTCGCTCGCCCGGCCGTAATCGACATCGCCGACCAGGCGACCGCGCTCTTCGCCTTCCGCCGGCGGCAGGCGGTTGATGCCGACATCGATCACGGTCGCGCCGGGCTTGAGCCAATCGGCCTTGACCATTTCCGCGCGGCCCACGGCGGCGACGACGATATCGGCGCGGCGCACCACGCTCGCCAGATCCTTCGTCCGGCTATGCGCGATGGTGACGGTGGCGTTCGCGTCCAAAAGCAGCTGGGCCATCGGCTTGCCCACGATGTTGGAGCGCCCGATAACGACCGCTTCCAGCCCCGAAAGGTCGCCCAATCGGTCCGCCAGCAGCATCATGCAGCCAAGCGGCGTGCAGGGAACGAACCCCGTCTGCCCCACGGCGAGGCGTCCGGCATTGGCGACGTGGAACCCGTCCACGTCCTTGTCCGGGTCGATCGCGGCGATCACCGCCTGATCGTCCAGATGATCGGGGAGGGGAAGCTGGACGAGGATGCCGTCCACCGCATCGTCCGCGTTCAATTGCTCGACCAGCGCCAGCAAATCGCCCTGCGACGTGTCCGCCGCCAAGCGGTGTTCGAACCCGTTCATATTGGCGGCCGCCACCGCCTTGCCCTTGCTGCGGACATAGACCTGGCTTGCGGGATCCTCGCCTACCAGCACCACGGCAAGGCCCGCCTTGCGACCCGCCGCCGCCTCGAACTCGGACGCCCATCCGCCGACCCGCGCGCGCAAGGTTTCGGCAAACGCCTTTCCGTCGATCCGTTCCGCCGCCATCAGACGCTCTTGATCACGCCGTCCAGCACCAGCAGGACGATGTTGAGCGCAATGATGAGGACCAGCGGCGAGAAGTCGATCGCCCCCGTGCTCGGCAGGATATTTCGGATCGGGCGCAGCAGCGGATCGAGCAGGCGATTGATCGCCATGTAGAAGCTCGACAGGAATTCGTTGGAGCTGTTGACCACGTTGAAGGCGAACAGCAGCCCGATGATGAACTGGATGATGATCAGCATCACCAGCACATTGGTGAGCATCGCGACGATTTCGTAGATGGTGTAGAGCGCTTGCATACCGGTCCCGTCCGTTGCGTTTCGTGCGGTGTCTTGGGGCTTCGCTTACAGGCGACAGGCCATGGAGGGAAGGCCTAGCGAGGCGCCCCCGGCCCGGTGGTCTGGTCCGCCCGGATCCCCGTGCGTATCAACGTTCCCGCACCCTGTTCGGTAAAGAATTCGAGCAGCATGGCATGGGCCACCCGGCCATCCAGCACCACCGCCGCATCGCACCCGCCCTCGACGGCGTGGACGCAGGTTTCGAGCTTGGGGATCATGCCCCCGCCGATCGTCCCGTCTTCGCGCAGGCGTGCGATATCGGCCGGATCGAGATCGGTCAGCAACTCGCCCTGCTTATCCAGCACGCCGGCGACATCGGTGAGGAGGAACAGCCGCGCCGCGCCGAGCGCTGCCGCCAGCGCGCCCGCCATCGTGTCGGCGTTGATATTGTAGGTGTGCCCGTCCGCCCCGCTGCCGATCGGGGCGATGATCGGGATCATGCCCGCCGCGATCGCGGTGTCGATGACGGCGGTGTCGACATGGGTCGGCTCGCCCACGAAGCCGAGGTCTAGCGCCTGTTCGATATTGCTGTCCGGGTCCTTCGCGGTGCGTTCCAGCTTGGTCGCGGTGACGAGATTGCCGTCCTTGCCCGACAGGCCGATCGCCTTGCCGCCGGCCTGTGCGATCCAGCCAACCAACTGCTTGTTGATCGCGCCCGACAGGACCATCTCCGCGATCTCGGCAGTGGCCTTGTCGGTCACCCGCAAGCCATCGACGAAGGTGCTTTCGACGCCGAGCTTCTTCAGCATCGCGCCGATCTGCGGGCCGCCGCCATGGACGACAACCGGATTGATGCCGACCGCCTTCAACAGCACCACGTCGCTCGCGAATTCGCGCGCCGCCTGTTCGTCCCCCATGGCGTGGCCGCCATATTTCACCACGAAGGTGCGACCCGCATAGCGCTGGAAATAGGGCAGCGCCTCGATCAGCGTCGCCGCTTTCGTGTGCAGGGTGGTGGGATCGGGAATTGAGCCGCTCATAGCGAAACGCCTGCCTTCGGGTGGGAGGAAGGCAGGCGCTTAGCGTGCGATCGCGCGCGCGGAAAGGGCGCGTTTACTGCGCAGGCGCTTCGGTCAGATCGTCCGAACCCGTCTGCGTCTCCGTCTGGTTCTCGAGCGCCTGGACATCCTCGGCAGTGGCGCCGCGGACCTGTTCCAGCCCTTCGGCGGTGTCGGAGGTCAGATCGGTGTTCAGCCGTTCTTCCTGCGTGGTGATCGCGCTGTCGGGGATGGTCTCGATCTCCTCGTCGCCATCGGCGTTCAGGAAGAAGATGATCGAGGCGACCGCCAGAAGGACAATCATGCCGACCCAGAACCAGCGGCTGGACGGTTTGGTGTCGGGAACGGGATCGGACATGATGAGAAAGCCTCCTGTTGGGTCGTTTGGAAGGATAATGGTCGGGCGGGGCGGGCGTTCCGAGAAGCGGGTTTCGCTCACCTCCGGCTGGCTCTAGGCTCGGCCCTTATGAACCGAGCCGCCCTTGTCTTCGCCCTGATCCCCCTGTCGGCCTGCGCTGCTCTTCCTGATGTCTCGACCCCGCCGCGCCTGTCGCAAGAGCAGCAGGCGTTCTGGGACGCGCTGGAGAGCCATTGCGGCAAGGCCTATGCCGGCTCGCTCGCCAGCGAGGACGCGCGCGACGAAGCGTTTCGCGGCAAGGCGATGCGCGCCCATTGGGCCGAATGTTCGCCCACCCGCATCGCGGTCACCTTCCATGTCGAGGATGCGGACGAGGCGGGCGGATGGGACCGCAGCCGCACCTGGCTGGTCAGCCGCACAGCCGAGGGCCTGCGATTGAAGCACGATCACCGCCATCGCGACGGGAGCGTGGATGCGGTGACCCAATATGGCGGCGACACGCTGGCCGAGGGGACGGCGCGCGTGCAGGACTTCCCGGTCGATGCCTATTCGATCGAAATGTTCGAGCGCGAGGGGCTCGACCAGTCGTTCACCAATGTCTGGCGCGTCGAGGTCGATCCGGCGCGCGAGCCCGATGCGCGCTTCGCCTATCAGCTGACGCGCCGCAACGATCCGACCCGTCTGTTCCGCGTGGCGTTCGATCTAACCCGCCCGGTAGCTGCGCCGCCGCCCGCCTGGGGGTGGTGAGGCCGCGCGGTCGTGCGATGACATCGTAATTTCCCGCGCGGCGCGATCACCGGGTCTTAATCGTATCCGCCCTATCGCTCGCGCATGACGAGACGGCGTGGACCACGAAAACAGGCAAGGCGCGCATCGGCCAGCGGAGGCTGGTTAGGCGCGGCGCGCGCGATGGCCCCGGTGCTGGTGGCGCTGCCGCTGGCAGCGGTGGGGGCCGTGTGGTTTGCTGAAGGCCCACCCCCGGCGAACGCGCTGCCCGAATGGAGTGTGACGGCGCTAGAGGCGACCGGGCTGAAAGCCACCCCGCTACCCGATACGGTCAGCGCGCAGTTCGGCCCCTGCAGCGGCTCCGTACGGACGACCTGCGTGGTCGATGGCGATACGATCTGGCTCAATGGCGACAAGATCCGCATCGCCGATATCAACACGCCCGAAACGAACGAGCCCGGCTGCGCCTACGAAGCGCAACTCGGCGCGCAGGCCACCGCGCGGCTGACCCAGCTGCTCAACCAGGGCACCTTCGCCGTGGCCCCCAATCCGGATGGACGCGACGAGGACCAATACGGCCGCAAGCTGCGCGTGCTGACACGGGGCGGGGAAAGCCTCGGCGACACGCTGGTCGCGGAAGGCCTCGCGGAGGAATGGCAGGGCTATCGGCGGGAGTGGTGTTGAGGGCGTCTGAGAATCTTATGCCTCGCCGGCCCCTTGCCGCCCACAATCGGATTGCCGGATCACCTTCATCAAACGACAACGGCCGCCCCCGAAGGAGCGGCCGTCGCATGGCGCCGTGACGGGCGGCGCATTGGGTTCAGTGCTTACTTGGGCTGACGCGGGGTATCGGACGACTTGTCGTCACCCTTCTGGCTCGCGCCGCCTTCGTTCTGCTGGCGCTGCTGCGCATCGTGGTCGGACTTGCCCTTGTCGCCCTGTTGGTTCTGGGCGGGCTTCTGGTTCTTCTGATCCATGATGTAGTCCTTGGTTGGTGCGAGTGGGAAAATACCCGGCCCGCACTCACTCAAGCTATGGAAGAGATTACGGTTTCCGCCTTTGCGCCAGTACGGGCCGGGAATGGGCCGAGGCACCTTGGAGCTGCGGCGCAGCGCCAGAAAAGCTGAATTATGCCCCAGCCTCGGATTTACTCCGCCGCCTCGACAGCATCTCCGAACAGCCCCGGACCCTGATCGTCCGCGTCCGCTTCCTCGTTGGCTGGCTTCGCCTTGTTGCGCTTGTCGAAGCTCGACCAGACGTCCTGCCAGTTCCCCTTGGTCGCGCCTTTCGAATATTCGGTCGCGCGGGTTTCGAAGAAATTGGCGTGCTCCACGCCGTTCAGCAGCGGGGCGAGCCAGGGGAGGGGGTGGTCTTCCACCATGTAGATCGGTTGCAGGCCCAATTGGCCCAGGCGCCAGTCCGCGATGTAGCGGATATATTTCTTGATCTCTTTCGCCGTCATCCCCGTCACTGGGCCCTGTTCGAAGGCGAGCTCGATGAAGGCGTCCTCGAGGCGCACCGTCTTCTGGCACATATCCATGATGTCCTCCTTCACCGCCTTGGTCAGGCAGTCGCGCTCGGCGCAGAAGGCGTGGAACAGGCGGATGATGCCTTCGCAGTGCAGCGATTCGTCGCGCACCGACCAGCTGACGATCTGCCCCATGCCCTTCATCTTGTTGAAGCGCGGGAAGTTCATCAGCATGGCGAAGCTGGCGAACAGTTGCAGCCCTTCGGTGAACCCCCCGAACATCGCCAGCGTGCGGGCGATATCCTCGTCATTGTCGACGCCGAATTCCTGAAGATAGTCGTGCTTGTCCTTCATCTCCTCGTATTCGAGGAACATGCCGTATTCGCTTTCCGGCATCCCGATCGTGTCGAGGAGGTGCGAATAGGCAGCGATATGCACCGTCTCCATGTTGGAGAAGGCGGCGAGCATCATCTTCACTTCGGTAGGCTTGAACACGCGGCCGTATTTCTCGTGGTAGCAATCCTGCACCTCGACATCGGCCTGGGTGAAGAAGCGAAAGATCTGCGTGAGCAGATTGCGCTCGTGATCGGTGAGGTTCTGCGCCCAGTCGCGGCAATCCTCGCCCAGCGGCACTTCTTCGGGCATCCAGTGGATCTGCTGCTGGCGTTTCCAAAAATCGTAGGCCCAGGGATATTCGAACGGCTTGTAGGTCTTGCGGGCTTCGAGCAACGACATCTTGTGTCTCCGGGCTTTCGTGTGAACCGGAACATATAGAGCATCCGGCGGCGTTTTCGAACCCGCTTTCTGATGATTCGGCGGGGATAAGCCGGGGAGAATTCGCGACGAAAGGGGTTGCATCGCGCGGAACGCGTGGGGTGCGGCGCGCGTTGACCCTTCGAAAGGAATTTTTCCGATGAGCACCTACGAAGGACAATACGAGCCCAAGGACAGCCGCGACGTGACGCTTTCCAACGAGCGCGCACCGGGCGAACCCGACCGCACCGGCCACCGCGAAGGCGAAACCCGCCAGCAGGAACAGCAGGTTGACAAGCCGGATCGCGATTCGAAGGACGGCGAAGCCCAGGTCGCCTATGGCAACAGCAAGGATCGCGAAGGCCAGATGGAACAGGACATCGCGACCGATGGGGCCAAGAACGGCACCAAAGGCGATGGTGGCGCCGTGGGCGAGACATCCGCCGATCCGGCAGCGCGCGCCAAGGCAGACGGCAATCGTCCGCTCTCGGGCGACTGATCGCTTTATAGGTTTGGGGTAGGACGGGTTCGGCCCGTTCCCCTTTGCGGGCCAGCCCGCACCCCGACGCCCCGCCGACCCCGGCGGGGCGTTTTTGGTGCGGCGGTGTTTCGCGCAACGCCGGAATTCGCTTGTCACCAAGCCGTTGCTGAGCGGCGACGAAGCGAGGAACAAGCTACGGGGCGACCCGTTGTTCAGGTATAAGCAACTTATACCAAAGGGTAATTTATGTTCGAGAAGATCCGCATCAAGGAACACATGGAAATCGCCGATTCGAAGGGCCAGCATGTCGGCACGGTCGACGATGTCGAAGGCGACAATATCAAGCTGACCAAGTCGGACAGCGCCGACAGCATTCACCACATGATCCCCGTCGACGCGGTCGAAAAGATCGATGACAACCGGATTTATCTGAAGGAAGGCACGCGCATTCCGGCCGGGCTTGGGAACAAGGCCAACGTCTGAACCGCCTTACTCTAGAGCGAGAAAACCCCGCCGTTCACGACCGGCGGGGTTCTTTGCGTTTAGTGGCGGTAGAGTCAGCCCGCGTCGGGGTCTTTCACCTCGACGCCAAAGGGCGTCTGCTGGTGCTGGATGACTACCCAGTTTTCATGCTCGAGGCGCTGGAGCGTGCTGGTGCAGACCGCATGATAATCACTTCCGTCGCGCTTCGCATGTGCGCGATAGCCGATGATGATGAGGCCGTCGTCGCGCCGCGTTACGCGCGTGTCCGCGAAATCGATCTTGCTCCACACCGGCGTGCTTTCCACTGCCCTGGTGGCAGCTTCGTGGTCGAACAGGAACGGCTGCTGCGGCAGGCCCATCACGCAGTCCTGTGATACCCCTTTCCCGGTAGACGTCGCCGCCTCCCAGCCACAATTCGCGCTCGAATTCCCAGATGCGATCGTCGTCCACGGATGGTCTCCCCTTCATTGTCCGTTCGATCGGGTAACGGTTGGAAAGCCGAGCGGTTCACGCCGCAAGGGCGCGATGGGCAATTCCGCTATGGAGGAGGAGATTAAAAGGACCGGGGGCCGCAAGAGCGGCTTTGGATCACAATACCGAGAAGGGATGGTGCGGTCGAGAAGACTCGAACTTCCACGGGCTTTCGCCCACAACGACCTCAACGTTGCGCGTCTACCAATTCCGCCACGACCGCACATGACCGTGGGGGCGATCCAGGAGGCCCCCGCGTCGGTAGGAGCGCGCCACTAGCAGCGGTGCAGGGGGGCCGCAAGCGTTTTGGCGAGACGCGCGCGATCGCTTCCATCATCGCCTTTGAGAAAGTCTCGAGACCGCCGCCAGGACGCCGCGAGCCGCTCAGCGCGGGGCCCAGCCCACCTCGGCGATGACGGCGGATTTCGGCACGTCCGTGGTCGCTTCGTTGATCGTCATCGATTCGCCGGGTGCCAAAGAGGCTTTGGGCGGAGTGACTTCCCAACTGAACACCACGCGTTCGCGCCCGTCGCGCAGCACGATCAGGATCGGCGGCACGCTGCGCGTTTCGCGTGCGGTGTTGGTGACGATGATGCGCGCGCCGAAATATTCGGTCCCGTTGGGCAGAGTGCGCCGCTCCTGTTCCTCGACCGGAAATTCCAGCTCCAGATCGGGCTCCGCGACCGCGAAGAGCGGCCGGTCCACCGGCATCCAGGACGGCAGGCCGAACGTGTTCGCCGCCACCACCGTGCCCAGCGCAAGCACTGCGAATATGCCCGCCGCCCAGGTCCACAATTTCACGTAATTGCGGCGCGGGCGGAAGGGCGGGCTGTAATCGAACTGGCTGACGGTGTCGTCGTAGACCGCGGGGCGCGGCGGCGCATCGGGCAATTCGCCGTAGGGCGGATCGCCTTCGTCGAAGCTGGGGCCGGTGGCGAAGCGATCGGAGGACGGATCGCGTTCGGCATCGTCTTCGTGAACGTCTGACTGCACGGCTGGAGCCGCCGCTTGATCGTCCGATGCCGGGTCGCTGGCTGCCGGAGCAGGGACCGCAGGCTTGGGCGAAGGGGTGGGCGACGGCGTCGGGGGCGGCGCGGGAGGCGGCGCTTCGCCGACGAAAGGCCGTGCCTCCGCCTGTTTTGCGTCCGCTTCGGGCCTGGCGATGTCCGGCCCGTCCTGGAACCAGCTATGCTTGCATTTCGCGCAGCGGACCGTGCGTCCTTCCACGCCGATCGCGCTGTCGGGCACGACATAGCGCGTGGCGCAGGCGGGGCAGGCGATAATCATGGTCGGACAGTCCTAGACCCGTGCGCAAACCGCAACAAGTGTGCCACCGTGAACAGCGGGCCGATGCGGCCTTTTTTCCACACCGATGCGCCGCTATAGGGCCAAGCGGGATGATACGGACGGGCGACTTGGGCGACACGGGCGGTGTGGCGGTGCGATCGATCGACACGGGTCGGCCGATGGCGCGTTGGTCACTATCGTGAACCGCCCCATCCCCAAGGGCGAGGATGAGGTCGCGCGTTTCGACAATGTCGGGCTTCGCTACGGCACCGATCGCGAGGTGTTGAGCGATCTGTCCTTCACCCTGTTTCCCGGCCGCTTCTATTTCCTCACCGGGGCGAGCGGGGCGGGCAAGACCTCGCTTCTGAAGCTGCTCTATCTCGCCCAGCGCCCCTCGCGCGGGGCGATCCGCATGTTCGGGCGCGACGTCATCACGCAGCCGCGCGCGCAATTGCCTTCGTTCCGGCGGCGTCTGGGCGTCGTGTTCCAGGATTTCCGCCTGATCGAGCACCTCTCGGCCTACGACAATATCGCCATGCCGCTGCGCGTCTCGGGCGTGCGCGAGGAGGATCTGGCGCAGCCTGTCGCGGACATGCTCGACTGGGTCGGCCTGGGCCATCGCGCCGATGCACGGCCCGCGACGCTGTCGGGCGGCGAGCAGCAGCGCGTCGCGATTGCGCGGGCGGTGATCGGTCGGCCCGACCTGCTGGTGGCGGACGAGCCGACCGGGAACGTGGACCCGGAGATGGCGCTGAAGCTGATCCGCCTGTTCGAAGCGCTGAACCGCCTCGGGACGACGGTGGTGGTCGCGACGCATGATGTGCAGCTGCTGAAGAAGGTGCCGGATTCGCTGATCATGCGGCTCGACAAGGGGCATCTGTCCGATCCCACCGGCGCGCTGCGCTTTCCGCCCCGGCGCGAACTGTCGGGTGAAGGCGGATGAAGCGCCCCTCCTTCCTGCCCGATGGCAAACCGCCTTCTCCGATCCCCGTCGCCGCGGCGCGCGCGTTCGAGCGCGGGCGAGCAGCATTCCGCGGGCGGGCCGCATCGCACATCCTCCCTCGCGCGCGGCTCGGCGGGCCGATGCCGTGGGTGATCGCGATCATGGTCGCGCTGACCGTGCTGGCGGCGGGCGGGGCGATCGCCATGGCCAATCTCGCAGCGCAGGCGCGCAGCGACCTGTCCGGCGGCGTCACCATCCAGATCGTCGAGGCCGATCCGGCGCTGCGCGATGCACAGGCGCGCCGGGCATTGGCCGCGCTCGACACGCTCGACATGGTCCAGGCCCAGCGGCTCGTGCCCGAGAGCGAACTCGAAGCTCTGATCGAACCCTGGCTGGGCGGCGGCGTGCGCAGCGAGGCGGTGCCCCTGCCCGCGCTGATCGACGTCAATCTGGCGGGCGCTGCCGATACGCGCGCGCTTGCCGAGCTGCGCGCCGCGCTCGGCCCGGTCGCGCCCGATGCGCGGGTCGATGCGCAGGCCCAGTGGCTCGGTCCGGTCTTCGATGCGATCTCGGCGTTGCGCTGGTTGGCGCTCGGCCTGATCGCGCTGCTCGCTTTCACCAGCGCGGCGGCGGTGTGGCTCGCGGCCCGAAACGCGCTCAACGCCAATCGCGGCACGATCGAAGTGGTGCATCTCCTCGGCGGGACCGACGGCCAGATCGCGCGCATCTTCCAGCGTTCGGCAGTGATCGACGCGGCCCTTGGCGGCGCGGTCGGCCTGGTTCTGGGCGCGATCGGGCTGAGCGTGCTCGGCGCGCAATTCGCCGCGCTCGAATCGGGCATGGTGGCGGGCGGGGGCCTCGATTTCGGCGACTGGCTCCTGCTTGCGCTGGTCCCGGTGGCGGGGGCTGCGATTGCCTTGCTCACCGCGCGAATGACGGTAATGGCATCGCTAGGAAAGATGCCGTGATCCTTCGCTTCGCCGCCTTTATCGTTCTCGTCTACGCGCTCGGCTTCATCGCTTTCGCGGTGACGCTGCCGCAGCCGCTCACCCATGTGAAGACCGATGCGGTCATCGTGCCGACCGGGGCCAGCGGGCGCATCCCGCGCGGGCTGGAGGTGCTGCGCGATGGCGATGCGGAGCGGATGCTGGTGTCGGGCGTCGATCCCGAAGTCAAGCCGGGCGAATTCGCCGCCCAGTTCGACGTGACGGAGCAGGAGATGGACTGCTGCGTCACGCTGGGCTTCCTCGCGGTGGACACGCGCAGCAATGCGGGCGAAGCGGCGCAGTGGATGCGCGACAACGATGTCGAGACCGTGCGCCTCGTCACCACGGACTGGCATATGCGCCGGGCCGCGTCCGAAATGCGCGGCGCGCTGCCCGAAGGTGTGACGATACTGGAGGATGCGGTGCCGTCCGATCCCGATTTCCGGCAGCTCTTCCTCGAATACAACAAATTGCTGCTGGCGACGGTCTCGCAAGGGTTTTCCCTGTGAAGCTGCTGCGCAATATCGCCTTCTATCTGACCTTCTATCTCGGTTCGATCGTGGTGACGTCGGCGGCATTGCTGGCGATCCCGTTCGGGCGCGAGGTGTTTCGCAGGCGAGTCAGCAATTGGAGCGGGTTGCAGCGCTGGTGCGTCGTCAACCTGCTCGGGATCGAGGTGAAGCTCGAAGGCGCGCCGCTGTCCGAACCCGTCCTCTACGCAGTCAAGCACGAAAGCTTCTTCGAAGCGATCGACGCGCCCACCCTGTTCGACACGCCCGCCGTCTTCGCCAAGCAGGAGCTGTTCGCTATCCCCGGCTGGGGCAAGGCCGCGCTCGCCTATGGCCTCGTGCCGGTTGCGCGCGAGGCGGGGGCATCGACGCTGCGGGCGATGATCCGCGCGGCGAAGGGGGCGATTGCGGATGGGCGCCCGCTGGTGATCTTCCCCGAAGGCACGCGCGTGCCCCATGGCGAGGTGCGCGCCCTGCAGGCGGGATTTGCCGGGCTCTACAAGATGATGGGCCTTCCCGTGGTGCCCGTCGCGGTCGATAGCGGCCCGGTCTATCATCACGGCCTGAAGCGGCGCGGCACGATAACTTATCGCTTCGGCGACCCGATCCCGCCCGGCTTGCCGCGCGCCGAGATCGAGGCACGCGTGCTGGCCGCGATCAACGCGCTGAACCAGCCTGCGGGCGATTAACCAGCGGCTTCGGCCTCACGCCTCAGCACTGCCGCGACCTCGTCCATCTGCGCCTCGGTCCCGATCGTGATGCGCAGCGCATGGGGCAGGTTCTGTCCCGGCAGGTGGCGCACCGCATACCCCGCCTCGGCAAGCGCGCCCATCGCGGCTTCGGCGGTGAGCGCGCCTTCGAACAGCACCAGCAGGAAATTCGCCTCGCTCGGCACAATGCTCAGGCCGTGATTGCCCAGCATCGCGATCCGTTCGGCGAAGCGGGCGCGCACGGCGCTGTTGCCTTCCTGGCTCCTGCGGACGAACGACTGGTCCTCCAGCGCGGCGAGCGCGGCGCGCTGGCCCCCGCTCGTCACGTTGAAGGCACCCCGCAGGCGATTGAGCATGTCGACCAGCGCCGGCGCTCCCGTCGCCCAGCCGACCCGCTCGCCCGCGATCCCGTAAGCCTTCGAGAATGTGCGCGTGACCAGCACGTTATCATGCGTGGCGGCCAAAGCCAGCCCGCCATCGTCTAGGTCTGGCGAGAGATATTCGGCATAGGCCTGATCGACCACCAGCAGGATATCCGGCCTGAGACCTGCGTGAAGCCGCGCGACCTCGCCCGCATCGAGCCAGCTGCCGACCGGATTGTTGGGATTGTCGAGCAGGACGACCCGCGTCCGCTCGGTCACGGCGGCGAGCAGCGCGTCGACATCGGCGCCGTACTCCTTCGCCTCCGCCAGCACAGGCTCGGCCCCGACCTTGTGCGCCAGCAGGGGATAGAGCGAGAAGGAATAGCGCGAGAACAGAACCTCGTCGCCCGTTCCTGCAAAGGCCTGCACCGCGCCATGCAACAGCTCGCCCGAGCCCGTTCCGCACACGATCCGTGCCGGATCGATCCCGTGCAGCGCCCCGATCGCCGCGCGCAGGTCCTTCGCGTCGGGATCGGGATACAGCGTAGGCGAATGGGCCTTAGCCAGCGCGTCGATCACCATTGGGCTGCACCCCAAAGGATTCTCGTTGGCGGACAGCTTGACGAGTTCGCGCCCGTCGGCGGATTTCGCCTTGCCGGGGACGTAGGGATGGATCGCGTCGATCCAGGGTTTGGGTGTGGGGCGATCGGCCATGATGCGCTTCGCCATAAAGAAAAGCAGGCCTTCGACAAGCTCGGGCGGAACGGTTAGAGGCGGTGCGCGCCTTACCCGCCGAGAAAAGACCCGCGTGACCTTCGAACCCCAAAGCCTGACTCTGCCGGACCCCCTGCCGCTCGACGGGGGCGGGGCGCTGGCCGATGCGCGGATCGCCTTCGAGACCTATGGCGAGCTGGCGCCCGACCGGTCGAACGCGATCCTGCTGTGCCACGCGCTGACCGGAGACCAGTACGTCGCCAGCACCCATCCGCTGACGGGCAAGCCCGGCTGGTGGCAACGGATGGTGGGCCCCGGCAAGCCCATCGATACCGATCGCTATCATGTCATCTGCGCTAATGTCATCGGCAGCTGTCTCGGCTCAAGCGGCCCCGCCAGCATCGCGCCCGACGGGGCGCCCTATGCCATGCGCTTTCCCGTCATCACCATACGCGACATGGTGCGCGGCCTCGTCGGCCTGCTCGACGCGCTGGGGATCGAGCGGCTCCATGCCGTCGTCGGTGGATCGATGGGCGGGATGCAGGCGCTGAGCCTGGCGGCGAACTGGCCCGAGCGAGCCGAACGCGTGCTCGTGATCGCTTCGACCAGCCGCCATTCGGCGCAGAACATCGCGTTTCACGAACTGGGCCGCCAGGCGATCATGGCCGATCCCGATTGGCGCCAGGGCGGTTATTACGGCGGCGATACGCCGGATAACGGCCTCGCGGTGGCGCGCATGGCGGCGCATATCACCTATCTTTCGGAAGACGGGCTGACCGCGAAATTCGGGCGGAACTTGCAGGACCGGCCCGAAAAGAGCTTCGGCTTCGATGCCGATTTCCAGGTCGAAAGCTATCTGCGCTATCAGGGCAGCGGCTTCACCCGCCGGTTCGATGCGAACAGCTATCTCTATATCACCCGGGCGATGGATTATTTCGATCTCGCGGAGGAACATGGCGGATCGCTGGCCCGCGCTTTCAAGGACACTCCGGCGCGTTTCTGCCTCGTCAGTTTCGACAGCGACTGGCTCTATCCGACCGCGGAAAGCCGCCATATCGTCCATGCGCTGAACGCGGCTGGCGCGCCGGTCAGCTTCGTCGAACTGTCCGCCCCGTTCGGGCATGACAGCTTCCTGTTGGACGTGCCTGCGCTGGACCGGGTGGTGAAGGGCTTTGTCGAATGAATCTGCGCCCCGATCTCGCCGCCATCGCTGGGCAGGTCGCGCCGGGAAGCCGTGTGCTCGATATCGGCTGCGGGGACGGGGCGCTGATGCTGGCGCTGCGCGACAAGCAATGCGATGTGCGCGGGATCGAGATCGACGGGGCCTGCGTCGAACGCTGCGTCGCGCGCGGGCTCAGCGTGGTGCAGGGCGATGCCGATCGCGACCTCGCCGATTATCCCGATGCGAGCTTCGATTACGCGGTCCTCAGCCAGACATTGCAGACCGCGGCGCGGCCCGACCGGATGCTGGAGCAGCTTTTGCGCGTCGGCACGCGGGCCTTCGTCAGCTTCCCCAATTTCGCCCACTGGCGCACGCGCGCCGCGCTGATGTTCGGCGGGCGGATGCCGGTGACGCGCGCGCTGCCGGTGACGTGGTACGAGACGGCGAATATCCACCATGTGACCGTCGCCGATTTCCGCGATCTGGCGTGGGCGAAGGGCGCGCAAATCAAGGGCGAATGGTTCTTTTCGGGTGAGCGGCCCATCGGCGACGCGGGAGCCAATCTGCGCGCGGAATTCGCAGTGTTCGAACTCGCCTGAGGGCGCTTACATATGGCGTTCGACCGCCTGGAACAGGCGCTTGCGCTGGCGGTGGCCGCGGATCTGTTCGGTCCTGAGGCTGGTCGGCTGGACGCGGGTGCCGCTGGGCGAGTCCCACCGGAACTGGAAGCTGCGCCGCGCCCCCACCGGCAGGGATTCGGGCGCGTAGAAGGCGACGACGATCAGATCGAGCTGGCTCACGTCCTCACGCTCCAGACCGGCGGCCTCGTCGTCGCGCAGCATCACTTCGAGGATGTCATCGAAATGGCCGATGTCGAGATATTGCCCGGTCGAAAGGCTGCCCTGCCGCATGGTCGAGCGGGGATCGGCGCCGAGATCCTCGGGCAGTTCGCGCAGATCGGTCAGCGCGATCTCGATCTGCCTGTCGCCGGCATGGAGAATGCCGAGGAGACTGGTGACGTAGAGCGACTGGCTGCTCATATTCGTGACCAGACACCGGCTGCGCATCCCCCGTCCGGCGGCGCGGGTTATCAGGATGGAGGAACGCCGCGAGGCGCGCACCTGCACCAGCAGCACCTGGAGATAGACCACCCAGACGACCAGCATCGCCATGCTGAGGAGGACGCTGATGATCCCCTGATTGGTGCGGAGAAATTCGAACATAGTATCAATCGGGCGGGCTAGCCGCGCAGACGCTCGCCATGCCAGGCGACATGTTCGCCCAGGAAGGTGGAGATGAAATAATAGGAGTGGTCGTACCCCTCCTGCATGCGGATCGTGGGCTCAATCCCCGCCTTCGCACACGCCATCGCCAGCGCGCCCGTCTTGAGCTGGTCTTCGAGGAAATTGTCCGCCGTCCCCTGATCGACCAAAATGTGGTCGTGCCGTGCGCCGTCCTCGATCAGGGCGACCGCGTCATAGGGGCGCCAGGAGTCCCGATCGTCGCCGAGATAGCGGCCCAGCGCCTTTGCCCCCCACGGCACGCGGCTCGGCGCGACGATGGGAGAGAACGCACTGATCGAGCGGAAGCGGTTCGGATTGCGCAGGCCGATCGTCAGCGCGCCATGGCCGCCCATGGAATGGCCGGTGATCGCCTGGCGCTGCATATCGACCGGGAATTCGGCCGCGATCAGATCGGGCAGTTCCCGCTCGATATAGCTGCGCATGCGAAAGTTCTTCGCCCAGGGCTCTTCGGTCGCATCGACGTAGAAGCCCGCACCTTTGCCAAAATCGTATTCGTCCTCCGCATCGGGCACGTCGTCACCGCGCGGCGACGTGTCCGGCGCGACGAAAACGATGCCGTGTTCGGCGCAGGCCGCGCGGTATTCGCCCTTCTCGGTGACGTTGGCGTGGGTGCAGGTGAGGCCCGAAAGATACCACAGCACCGGAAGCTTCGCGCCAGCCCCAAGCTCGTCGGCTTGAGGAGGCACGAAGACCGAGAAGGTCATCTCGGTCCCCGTTTCCTGCGAGGCGTGCGAATAGACGCCCTGCACGCCCCCATGCGAGCGGTTCTGGCTCAGCGTTTCCATCGAGCTCAGGCCTCGCGGTGGATGCCGCAGATCTTGTGGCCGTCGAGATCGCGGAAATAGGACAGGTGCATCGTGCCGAGCTGTCCCGCATCGCGCGGTCCGGGAGGACCTTCGATGCTGGTCGCGCCGTTGGCGACCGCCACGTCGTGCAATTCCTTCACCTGTTCGGGCGAATCGCACTTGAAGCCGATGGTCATCCCGTTGGCGCAGGTCGCCGCCTCGCCGTCGATCGGCTGGGTCAGCATGAAGGTGTTGCCGTCATGGATGAAGATCGCGCGCTGATGGCCGCTGGCGCTGGTGTTGTCGATCGCACCCCGCCCGCCGAGCACGGCCAGGACCTTTTCGTAGAACGCCTTCGACTTCTCGATGTCGTTGGTGCCGATCATGATGTGATTGAACATAAAGTCTCTCCTCTTGAGCTTGTGAATCAGGCGTCGACCGCGACCGTCGCGGTGTCGTGATCGCCGGTATTGGGCGATCCGGCGGGGTCCAGCATCAGCAGTTTGACCTCGCCCCGCGCGGCGACCGGGCGGTGTTCCGCGCCCTTTTCGATCAGCAGCAGTTCGCCGGGCTCCAGCGTCTCCGTCCGGTCGCGAAACTCGACGTCGAGCGTGCCTTCGAGGCACAGGAACAATTCGTCGTGATCGTGCGCATGCCAGTGAAATTCGCCGTCGAGCCGCGCGATGCGCACCTCGTGGCCTTCATAGCGTGCGACGATGCGCGGCGCCCAGGTCTCGCTGAAGCCCGCGAACTTGTCCGCCAGAGCGACCTTGGCTCCCATCAGTCGAACACCACCACGCTGCGGATGCTTTCGCCCGCATGCATCAGGTCGAAGCCCTTGTTGATTTCTTCCAGTTTCAGAACGTGGGTGATCATCGGATCGATCTGGATCTTGCCGTCCATGTACCAGTCCACGATCTTGGGCACGTCGGTCCGGCCCTTGGCGCCGCCGAACGCGGTGCCGCGCCAGTTGCGGCCCGTTACCAGCTGGAAGGGACGCGTCTCGATCGTCTTGCCCGCTTCGGCCACGCCGATCACGATCGAGGTGCCCCAACCCTTGTGGCAGCATTCGAGCGCCTGGCGCATGACAGTGGTGTTGCCGGTGCAGTCGAAGCTGTAATCCGCCCCGCCGTCGAGCATGGCGACGAGCGTGGCGACCACGTCGTCCACTTCCTTGGGATTGACGAAATCGGTCATGCCGAAATGCTGGCCCCAGGTCTTCTTGTCGTTGTTGATGTCGACACCCACGATCTGGTCGGCGCCCGCCATTTTCGCGCCCTGGATCACGTTCAATCCGATGCCGCCCAATCCGAACACGACGACATTGTCGCCCGGCCTGACCTGCGCCGTGTTGACCACCGCGCCGACGCCCGTCGTCACCCCGCACCCGACATAGCAGGCGGTGTGGAAGGGTGCGTCCTCGCGGATCTTGGCGACCGCGATTTCGGGCAGGACGGTGAAGTTCGAAAAGGTCGAACAACCCATATAGTGATAGATCGGCTTGCCGTTGTAGCTGAAGCGCGTCGTCCCGTCGGGCATCAGTCCCTTGCCCTGCGTCTCGCGGATCGCGCTGCACGGGTTTGTCTTGCCCGACAGGCACATTTTGCACTGGCGGCATTCGGGGGTGTAGAGCGGGATGACGTGATCGCCCGGCGCCACGCTCGTCACGCCGGCACCCACTTCGCGCACGATGCCGGCGCCTTCATGGCCCAGGACGCTGGGGAACAGCCCTTCGCTGTCCAACCCGTCAAGCGTGTAGGCGTCCGTATGGCAGATGCCGGTGGCCATGATTTCGATCAGGACTTCGCCCGCCTTGGGGCCTTCGAGGTCGAGCTCGACGATTTCGAGCGGTTGCTTGGCTTCGAAGGCGATGGCGGCGCGGGTTTTCATGGGCGTGGGATCTCCTGTTTCGCCCCGGACCTAGGCGGGATAGCGGTCGGGGGCAATGGAGGCCCGCAACGCCGCGCCGCTTGTCGTTGGCGGTTCATCGCGTGGGGGTTAAGAGGGCGGCATGACATCGCTTCTCGCTTCCGCCGCCGCCGCATCGCTCCTCTTCGCCGCGCAGGGCACGCCTCAGCAGCAGGGCCAGCAACCGGCTCCGCAACCGCCGCAGCTCTCGCTCCAGCAGAAGACCGGGCTGCGCTGCGGGGTCGCCTTCGCGATTACCGCACAGGGGCAGCAGGCGGGCGACCCGGCCGCGCTTGCCTATCCGGCGATGGATCCGCGCGGGAAGGAATTCTTTGTGCGCTTCATGGCCGGGCTGATGGAAGACCCGCGCTTCTCCCGCGATTACGTGACCGGTCTCGCAATGCGCGAAACGCAGGATTTGACGCGCGGCGGGCCGGATGCGCTGGCCGCGGTGATGCCCGCCTGCCTCCAATTGCTGGACCTGTCCGGCGTCTGACGGGCCCGTCAGCATGGGTTCACTCCAAAGCGTATAGAAGACGCGATCCTCCCAATCATCGAGATCCTAGTCATGCGCAAGCTTCTGTTCTCTCTGCCGTTTCTCGTCCTCGCCGCGCCTCTGGCCGCGCAGGCGGGCGCATCCGCAGATGCCCAGACAGACGGGGCGATCGTCCTGCCCGATTTCGACACGCCCGCTCCGCCCGCCGAGGCCGCGCTCGACGGCTTGGCCGAGCGATTGTCCGATCCCGCGACGCAGGACGAGATCGCGGCGACGGTGTCCGTCCTGTCCGAAATCCTTCTCGATCTGCCGCTCGCCCCGCTGATCGAGCCGCTCGCCGACGCGACCGCCGATGTCGCGGACCTGCCGCGCCGCCCGGTCGATCCCGATCTGACGCTGCGCAGGATGAGCCCGCGTGCGGGCGAGGTGGCGCAGCGCGTGGCGCGCGACCTGCCGCGCACGATGGACCGGATGGCCGATGCCAGCGATGGGATCGCGGCGTTGATCCCGGCCCTTCGCGATGCCTTTCGTCAGATCGAGGAACGGGTCGAAGGCAGCCTGCCGCGGGAATAGGCCAAAGAATTTTCGGCTGCCCCCGCTCTGCTGTGGATTAACGCGCGCGGTTGCGGCAAGGCGGGTGCGCCATGTGGACGCTCCACCAATTCCCTCTCTGCCCGTTCAGCCGCAAGGTTCGCATCCTTCTCGGCGAGAAATCCATCGCCTACGATCTGGTGCAGCGCCGTCCGTGGGACGAGGGGGACGATCTGTGGCGCCTGAACGATGCGGGCCGCGTGCCGGTGCTGGAAGACAAGGCGCGCAACATCGCTTTGTGTGACAGTCGGGCGATCTGCGAATATCTCGAAGAGACGGTGGAACGATCGCCCATGCTGGCGGGCAGCGCGCTGGCGCGGGCGGAGACGCGGCGGCTGGTCGCCCTGTTCGAGGAAAATTTCCACGCCGACGTGGTCGCGCCGCTGCTGCATGAGAAGATGACCAAGCGCCTCGTGCTGCGTGAGCCGCCCGATGGGCGCGTCCTGCGCGAAGCGATGAAGCGCGCGCATGGCCATCTCGACTATATCGACTGGCTGGTGGACAATCGCAGCTGGCTGGCGGGTTCGACCATGAGCCTGGCGGACCTCGCCGCCGCAGCGCAGGTCTCGGTCGCGGACTATCTCGGCGGGATCGACTGGCGCGGCCACGACCAGGCGCGCGGCTGGTATGCCGTGTTCAAGAGCCGCCCGAGCTTCCGGCCCCTGCTGGCCGAGAAGATGGAGGGAATTCATCCGCCGTCGCATTATGCGATGGTGGATGGGTAACTTGAGGTGCGAACCGGCCTCCGCCGGTTCGTCCTCGGTGCTGTTCCTTCCTTCGGTCGGGCACTTGCGGCTCGCGCGCGTGCGCTCGCGGTCCGCTGGTCGCGGACCGTGCTGATCCCGGCAAGGGTGTGGAAACCGCAGGGTCCCTCGTCGGTTGTAGGGGTAAGGAGCACTTTCTTCATGACCGACAAACTCGAACTCACCGACGCCGAATGGCGCGAGAAGCTTTCGCCTGAGCAATATCACATCCTGCGCGAGGCGGGGACGGAGCGGGCCTTCACCGGCAAATACGAAAAGAACAAGCAGCCGGGCGAATATCACTGCGCGGCCTGCGGCCAGCTGGTCTTCGAAAGCGAGGATAAATACGACAGCGGCTCGGGCTGGCCCAGCTTCACCGCACCCGCCGATGGCGATTCGGTCGAGGAACACAGCGACACCAGCTTGGGGATGCGCCGCACCGAAGTGGTCTGCGCCAAGTGCGAGAGCCATCTCGGCCACGTCTTCCCAGACGGACCGGGACCGGACGGCTTGCGCTATTGCATCAACAGCGCCTCGCTGGAATTCGAGCCCGAGGACTGATCTTTTCGCCCATATGTGCGCCGAAAGATAGGCGTTCACCGAAAGTTACAACTCGCCTATGCATGCCGATCGCAGGTAAGGACGGGTGACAGGATTTGGCGAAACGCAGCGATAGCCGACGCGGCAGGAGCGGTGCGAGCAATCGCGCGGCGGCGGCGAAGAATGCGCGCCAGGAGCGCGGAGGCTTCGCCAAGTGGATGCGGCGGCTGGTGATCGGCGGGGCCATGGCGGCCCTGCTCGTCGTGCTGTTCGCAGGGCTCGCCGTCGCCTTCGCTGCGCGCTCGCTTCCCAGCTTCTATCAATTGCAGGCGACGCAGGTCGGCCAGACCATCGTGGTCCGCGCACGCGACGGGAGCGAGATCGTCGAATTGGGGCCGAGCTTCGGCGAATGGCTCGATTCCGGCGAAATCCCCCAGGTGATGAAGGATGCGATGATCTCGGTCGAGGATCGTCGCTTCCATTCGCATTGGGGCATCGATCCGGTGCGCCTGACGGGCGCGATCATCGAAGGCGTGACCGGGGACGACCGGATCGGCGGTACCTCGACCATCACCCAGCAATTGGCGCGCAACGTCTTCCTCAATTCCAACCGCACCCTCGACCGCAAATTGCGCGAGGCGGTGCTGGCCATGGCGCTCGAATGGAAGTTCTCGAAGGAGCAGATCCTCGAGCTTTATCTCAACAAGGTCTATTTCGGCGGCGGGGCCTACGGGATCGACAGTGCCAGCCGCAAATTCTTCAGCCATCCCGCGACCGATCTCAGCACCGCCGAAGCCGCGATCATCGCCGGGCTGGTCAAGGCGCCCAGCCGCTATTCCCCCACCGCCGATGTCGATGCCGCCGTCAGCCGCGCTGGCGTGGTGCTGCGCCTGATGAAGGAACAGGGCCGCATCGCCGACAGCGTCACCATCGATCCTTCCGCCGTAAAGCTGAAGGAAGAGACCGGGCAGAATTCGGTACGCTATTTCACCGATTGGGCGCTGCCTCAGCTGGACCTGTTATTGCCCGAAACGTTCGAGCCGATCGAGGTGTGGACCACGCTCGACACCGGCATGCAGCGCGCCGCCACCGCATCGATCAAGGCGAACACGCCCGAAGGCGCGCAGGGGGCCCTCGTCAGCATGGACCGCGATGGGGCTGTGCTCGCGCTGGTGGGCGGGACCGATTACGTCGAGACCAATTACAACCGCGCGACCGATGCGGTGCGCCAGCCGGGATCGTCCTGGAAGCTGTTCGTCTATCTCGCCGCGCTCGAAGCCGGATACACGCCCGACGATCGCGTGGTCGATACGCCGGTCACGATCGACGGCTGGAGCCCGCGCAATTCGGGCGGCGGTTTTGCGGGCGAAATGGATTTGAGATCCGCCTTCGCCTATTCCAAGAACACCGTCGCGGCGCAGCTCGGCAACGAGGTCGGCTTCGGCACGGTGTCGAGCATGGCGCGCCGTTTCGGGATCACCACGCCGATCTCCACCTATCCCTCGATGGTGCTGGGAACGTCGGAAGTGCGCCTGATCGACATGACGCGCGCCTTTGCCGGCGTTTCGGCGGGCGGGCAGTCTGTCGAACCCTATGGGATTCTGAAAGTCACCACCTCGGACGGCGAGCTTCTGTATCAGCACGAGAGCAAGGAGCCCGTCCAGCTGGTGCCCGATTACGTCGCGGCGGGGATCACCGATTTGTTGCAGACGGCGGTCAACACCGGGACGGGCCGCGCGGCGCAGATCGGACGGCCGGTGGCGGGCAAGACGGGCACGACCAATTCGAACAAGGACGGTTATTTCGTCGGCTTTTCGAGCGGAGTGACCACGGGCGTCTGGATGGGGCGTGACGACAATGCGCGCGTCGCCAGCCTTCAGGGTGGGCGCGCGCCGGCGCAGGCCTTTGCCGCCTTCATGCGCTATGCGGTGAAGGACCGCCCGGTCGAGGAGTTCGAGACCGAGTTGCAATTGCCCGAATGGCAGATGGAACCCGACGACGAGCAGTTCTTCGGCGATCCCGACGATTATTATTTCATCGACGAGCAGGGCAATCTGATCGAGCCGGGGCGGGGCGCGCCGCAACCGGGGCAGGGCAGCCCCTTCCCGGTCGAAGGCGAGCCGGGCGTCAGCGAGGCGGATCGCCGCCGCGCGGTTCCCGCGACCGATCCCCAGCGCCAGCCCGCGCGCCCGCCCCAGCAACCGAACGAGGGCGCACCGCCCGCCGCCAGCGACGATTTCCTGCGGCGCGCGACCGGTGGCGGTGGCACAACGCAGCCGCCGCCGCGCCCGGCGCCCTCACCCCCGGCGAGGGAATATTAGCGGCGCGCCTTTGCCGGTCTGCACTTGGCTTCGACCACAAAAAAGCCCCGCCATCGCTGGCGGGGCTTTTCGTTTTTCAAAGCCTGAAATCTATCAGCGCAGGCGAACCGCCACGTAACCGGCAGGACGTCCGCGCCGCTGAATACGCAGCAGCACCGCATCGCGATTCTCGCTACGCGCCTGAGCGATGATGCCTTCGAGCTGCGCCACCGTCGAAATCTCGCGATAATTGGCGCTGATGATGACATCGCCCCGCGTCAGGCCTTTCCGCGCGGCGTCGGAGTTCTGGTCGACCCCGGCGATCGCAAGGCCCTGCACGTCCGCACCTAGGCCGAGCTGGCGAGCGATGGCGGGCGTCATCGGCACGACCTGAAGGCCGAGCCGTTCTTCCACCACCGTGCCGTCGCCCTCGTCGGGCAGCATTTCTTCGGTTTCGTCGCCTTCGAACATCTGCTGCTGGCGCAGTTCGTCGGCACTGGGACGGCGGCCGATCGTGGCGTTGACCGTGCGGCGCTGGCCGTCGCGGATCAGCTCGATCGGGACCGAGGTGCCCGGTTCGAGATTGGCGACGAGGAAGGACAGCGTCTGATCGGGCGTCACTTCGCGGCGATTGACGCTAAGAACGATGTCGCCAGCGCGAATGCCCGCCCGTTCGGCTGCTTCACCCGATTGGACGCCCTGGATGATCTCGCCGCGATTGCGCGCAATGCCGACAGCGCTCGCAGTGTCATTGTCGACCGGCTGGATGCTGACGCCGAGATAGCCGCGCTCGATCTCCTCGCCCGCGCGCAGCTGGGCGACGATCGGCGCGGCGGTTTCCGCCGGAATGGCGAAGCCGATGCCCACGCTGCCGCCCGAAGGCGACAGGATGGCGTTGTTGATGCCGATGACATTGCCCTGCATGTCGAACAGCGGACCGCCCGAATTGCCCTGGTTGATGCTGGCATCGGTCTGGAGATAGCGGTCGTAGGCGCCGGTCCCCGCCGTGCGCAGCACGCTCGAGATGATCCCGCTCGTCACCGTTCCGCCAAGGCCGAAGGGATTGCCGATCGCGACCACCCAATCGCCCACGCGGGCCTGCGTCGAATCGCCGAAGCGCACGAAGGGAAAGGCTTCGCTGCGCTGGATCTTCAGCACGGCGAGGTCGGATTCGGCATCGGTTCCGATCAGTTCGGCTTCATATTCGGTGCCGTCGGGCATGGTCACCGTAATCTCTTCCACCGTGCCACGCCCGCGCGGGCTGACGACGTGGTTGTTCGTCACGACATAGCCGTCCGCCGAGATGATGAAGCCCGAACCGAGCGACTGGCCTTCGCGATATTGCGGCTGGTTCTGATTGCCCCGCCGCTGGTTGAACATGTTCTCGAACGGCGTACCCGCGAAGGGGTTGTTGTTCGCCACCTCGACCCGCTGGCGGGTGGAGATGTTGACGACGGCGGGCTGCAACTGCGCGGTCAGATCGGCGAAGCTGGCGGGCGCACCGGCGCGCGGCACCATGCTCGCCATCCGGCTGTCGTCGTTCTGCGCCACCTGCGCACCGGCAGGATAGCCGGTCGCCAGAGAGATCGCGGCTCCGCCCACAAGCAGGGCACTGGTCAATCCATAGGCATATCGCACTGGCTTCACGTCCTCTTCTTCCTTCAACTGGCTGTGACCGAACGATGCGACAACGCGCCGCACGGTCGAAATGTCCGTCCCCCGCTCATATTTCCCCGCAGCCGCCGTTTGCCGGGTTGGGCCGATAACAGGCCCGGGGCGCTTAACGGCGATTGAATACCGACTGCCTTCCGGGCCCTGGGTCGACCAACGCAGAACGAGGGCCGTCGAGCGTCCTGGATGCTCAGCCGAATATCCTCAACGCTCGCCCCGGAACTGGCGCAGATATTCGTTGTCGGGCGACAGGATGATGCTGCTGTCTCCCTTCGGCCCTTCGCCCTCGCGGGCCGCACTGAAGGTCGAATCGTAGCTCTGCATGGCGCGGTAGAAATCGTAGAAGCTTGCATCCTTCCCGAACGCTTCGGCGTAGATGCGGGCCGATTCCGCGTCCGCTTCGGCGCGGATGATCCGCGCGTCGCGGCCGCCCTGGGCGCGGATGGTGCGGGCCTCACGCTCGCGGTCCGATTCCATGCGGCGGAAGGCCGATTGCAGCGGCGCGCCATCGGGCAGGTCGGTGCGCTTGATCTGCACGTCCACGACCTGCGCCCCGTATTGGCGCGCCTGCCGGTCGAGATTGGCGCGCACATTGGCGAGCGCCGATCCGCGTTCGGCGGTCAGCATCGCCTGGAAGGTGCGGCGGCCCAGTTCCTGGCGCAGCACCGAATTGAGGATCGGTTCGAGCGCGACGCGCACGCCGTCGGTGGTTCCGGCGCGCTCCACCATGCGGACCGGATCGATGATGCGGAAGCGGGCGTAGGCGTTGACCAGCAGGCGCTGCTGATCGTTCGACAGCACTTCCTCGTCGGTCATTTCGAGGTCGAGCAAGCGCTTGTCGACCATGCGCACGCTTTCGATGAAGGGCACCTTGAATCGCAATCCCGCGCCGACATCGCCGTCAGGCGTGTTGACCGTGCCGACCGGATTACCCGTGCGGATGACGACGGCCTGTTCTTCCTCGCCGACCACGAAGGCGCTGGCGAAGAAGAGGATCAGCAGGACGGCGAGACCGATCAGGACCCCGGTGCGATGGTTGTTCCACAGACGGGTCATGTCACTGCCCTCCCGTATTGGCTTGCGGCCCACTGGACTGCGCCGGAACGGATGGCGGCGCCACCGGACCGACGCCGTTTCCGCTGCGGCGCCGATTGACTTCGGGCAGCGGGAGATAGGTCTGCACCCCGTCGGTCTCGACGATGGTCTTGTCGGTCTGGCTCAGCACGCGCTCCATGGTTTCGTAATAGAGGCGCTGGCGCGTCACTTCGGGGGCGAGGCGGTATTGCTCGTACACCTTGTCGAACGCTTCAGCTTCACCCTCGGCCTGCGCCAGCACCTGCTGGGCATAGCCGCGCGCCTGGTTGCGGGCCGCATCGGCGTTCTGTTCGGCCACGGACACATCGCGGAAGGCATCCACGACATCGGCGGGCGGATCGGCCTTGTCGATTTCGACGCCGATCACAGTGATCCCGGCATTATAGGCATCGAGCGTGCGCTGCATCCGCTCGCGCACATCCTGTTCGATTTCGGCGCGGCCCTGGCCCGAGAACGTCTCGTCCAAAGTCTTTTCCGCGACCGAGGCGCGCATGGCGGCTTCGGCGACTTCGCGAACGGTTTCGATCGGATCGGCGAGGCTGAATTTGAAGCCCGCCAGGTTCTTGATGTTCCAGCGCACGATATAGGAGAGATCGACGAGGTTCTGGTCGCCTGTCAGGATCAGCTTCGCCTGCGCCCGGTTCTCCGGCACCTGCACGGCGCGCACGCCTTCGACGTCCTCGATCTCGACCGTCTCGATCGGCCAGGGCGCGGTGACCTTGAGGCCGGAATCGAGCATCCGCGTGTAATTGCCGAGCGTCTTCACGACCGCCTTTTCCTGGGGGCCGACGAGATGAAAGCTGGTCGCGACGAGATACAGCGCGACGACGCCGCCGATGATCAGCGGCAGCCAGCTTTTCCCGTTGGGCCGTTGGGGAATGCGGAAATTGGGGCCGCCGGGGCCACCCGGCCCGCCGCTACGCCGACGCGGGCCTTCGGGGCCGCGGTTCTTGAAGATGTCCTCGATATTGGCGGGACGGCGCGATCCGGGGCGCTGGCCGCTATCGCCCGTTCCACTACCCGATCCAGGGGGCAGCCAGGGATTGCGGGGGCCGCGCGACTTGTCGCCGGACGGCGTGTCGGAACTCGGCGTATCTGCGCCGCCCGATCCATCACCGGACCCGCCTCCGCCCTTGCCCGGGGGCTTGCCCCAAGGGTTGTTCTTGCCAGCCATCGCCAGCCTGATCCTGTCGCCGAACCCGTCCAAAAGTCGCATCCTTGTGTTATAGGTATCGCGCGGCGGAAAAACAGGGCTTCGGCGCGAAATTCAAGGGTTGCTTCGAATTTCAAGGCTTGTGCCGCGGTTTTCGATGCTACACGGCGCTGCGCCATGGCCGAACCCGATATCGTCGCATCGCTTCCCGAAGCACTGGCCGCCTCGCTCGAAGGCCGCATCCAGTCGGCCCGGATCGTCAAGCGGCGCGCGATGGTGGTGCTCGACGTGGCCGGTCTCGACGCGGACGAGCGCGCGCGGATCGAGGCCGAGCTCAAGCAGGCGCTGTCGCCCCGCGCCGATGTGGACGAGGTGCGCGTGATCCAGACCGCCCAGCGCACCGGGCGCCGCATCATCGCGGTGGGGTCGGGCAAGGGCGGGGTCGGCAAATCGACGCTCGCGGCCAATCTCGCGATCGCTCTTGCGCGCACGGGCCACAAGGTCGGGCTGGTCGATGCCGACATCTACGGCCCCTCGCAGCCGCTGATCCTCGACACGCAGGATGCCAAGCCGGAAGCGAAGGACAACAAGCTGATCCCGGTCGAGAGCCGCTTCGGCGTGCCGGTTCTCTCGATGGGCCACCTCGCCAAGCCGGGGCAGGCGATCGCCTGGCGCGGGCCCATGGCGGGCAATGCCCTGTCGCAACTGATCGACGCGCATTGGGGCGGGACCGATATCCTGATCGTCGACCTGCCGCCGGGCACGGGCGACGTGCAGCTGACCATGTTGCAGAAATTCAAGCCCGCAGGTGCGGTGCTGGTCTCGACGCCGCAGGATCTCGCGCTGATCGACGCGGTGCGCGCGGGCCATCTGTTCGACCAGGCGAGCGTGCCGGTGATCGGCCTGGTCGAAAACATGGCGGGCTATGTCTGCCCGCATTGCGGCGAAGTGTCCGATCCGTTCGGCGCGGGCGGCGTGGAAGCGGCGGCGACCAAGCTCGACCTGCCTTTCCTCGGCCGCATCCCGCTGGCGCTCGAAATCCGCGAGGGCGGGGATGCGGGCGAGCCCCCGGCGGCGGGTGAGGGCGTCCATGCGAAGCCCTTCGTCGCGATCGCCGAAAAGCTGTCCCGATGGCTGGCCGCGAACGGTTGAACGGCCTCCCCGTCACGCGCCGCGGACTCCTGACAGGGGCGGCGGCGGGTGGGGGATTGCTGCTGGCCTGGTCGCTCTGGCCGCGCAGGTATGAGGGCGCGCTGGCGCCCAATTCGAGCGAATATGCGTTCGGCGCCTGGCTTACCGTGGGCGAGGACGGGGTGGTGACGGTCGCCGTTCCGCAGCTCGAAATGGGGCAGGGGGTGACCACGCTGCTGCCGCAGATCGTGGCGCTGGAGATGGGCGCCGCATGGGCGCAGGTCGCGGCTGCTCCGGTGCCGCCCACCGGCGCGCAGGCGAACATTCCGCTGGCGGCGAAATGGGCACCGCTATGGTCCGCGTTTCCGGCCCTCGCGGACGAACCCGACAGCTTTCTCGCCGACCGCTTCGCCCGTTCCGAAGCCTTCGCTGTCACGGCTGACGGGACCACACTGGCGGCGTTCGAAAATGACTGCCGGGCGGCGGGCGCGGCGGCGCGGGCGATGCTGGCGATGGTGGCGGCGGACAGATGGGACGTGGCCTGGGAGGAATGCGAGGTCGCAAACGGGATCGTGACCCATGGCGAACGGCGCGCCCGGTTCGGCGAATTGGCGGCGGACGCTGCACGGATGACTCCACCCGATCCCCCGCCGCTGAGGCCGCAGGCGCCGATCGAGGAGGTCGTGCCCGGCGACGTGCCGGCGAGCAGCGCCTATCCCCGGCTGGACCTTCCCGCCAAGGCCGATGGCAGTTACCCGTTCGCAAGCGATATCCGCCTGTCGGGCATGGTCCACGCTTCGATCCGGCATGGCGCCTGGGGCCTGCGCGAACTGGTCGGATTCGAGGAGGAAGCCGCGCGCGATCTCGGGCTGGTGACGCTGGTGCGGTCCAAATACTGGCTCGCGGCGGTGGCGGACAGTTGGTGGAAAGCGGACCGCGCGCTCGATGTCCTCCGTCCGCGTTTCGCCGGTCCCGGCGGGATCGAAAGCGAGGTGGTGGAGGCCGCCTTGGACGAAGGCATCGAACGCGGAGAGGCGCAGCGCATCCTGTCGCTGGGCGATCCCGAGGCGATGGCCACGCCGACTCTGACGCGGCGCTATGACATCGCTCCCGCGCTCCACGGAGGGCTCGAGACCGCATCCGCCACCGCGCTCTATCGCGACGGGCGCTTGCAATTATGGATCGCCAGCCAGGCCCCTGCCGCCGCGCGCCGCGCCGCCGCCAAGGCGCTCGGCCTGTCGGAGCGGGACGTCACGCTTTATCCCATGGGTGCGGGCGGCAGCTTCGATGCGCGGTTGGAAACGACCCATGCGATCCAGGCCGCGCTGATCGCGCGCGATCTGGGGCGCCCGGTGCAATTGACCTGGCCGCGCGGGGAGGAGTTCAAGGCTTTGCCCCCGCGCACCCCTGTCGCCATCGCACTCAGCGCCCGCCTCGATCCGAGCGCGGATCGCCAGCCCCTCGCCTGGCGGGCGAATCTGGCCATGCCCGCTGCCACGCGCGAATTCGGCGCGCGCCTGTTCGAGGATCGCACCGTCGAAGCCGCGATCGAGGGGGCGGCGGGCGAGGCCGATCCGCTCGCCTGCGAAGGGGCGGTGCCGCCCTATGCGATCCCCAATGTCGCGGTCGATCATGCGCCAGTGACGATCGGCCTGCCGACCGCCCGGATGCGCGGCAATGCGGCGGTCTATACCGGCTTTGCGACCGAGTGCTTCGTCGACGAACTGGCCGAGATCGCCCAGCGCGATCCGCTGCTCTATCGCTTGTCACTGCTGGGGCAGGACGCGCGGGCCGCCGTGGTCCTGCGCGCGGCGGCGCGGCTGGGCGAGTGGGATGGCGGCGTCGAGGGCACTGCGCAGGGACTGGCGTTGATCCGCATGACGTTTGGTGAAGCGCACGGCTTCATCGCCTGCGTCGCGCAGGCGCGGCTGGGCGAGGGCGGCGTGCGCGTCGATCGCCTATCGGCGGTCGCGGATATCGGGCGCATTCCCAATCTCGACCTCGCGCGCCAGCAGATCGAAGGTGGCCTTATCTTCGGCCTCTCGCTCGCCACCGGATCGAGCGCGTCCTATCGCGACGGCATGCCGGAAACGCGACGCATGGCCGCGCTCATGCTGCCGACGCTGGCCGACACGCCGGATGTGCGCGTCGATTTCATAAGCAGCGAGGAAGCGCCCTTCGATCCGGGCGAGCTGAGCGTCGCGGTCGCCCCGCCGGCCATTGCCAACGCGCTCCACGCGGCGACGCGGCTGCGCTTTCGGCGGCTTCCGCTCCTGTCGGAAGGGCTCTAGAGCGAGGCCATGACCTGGCAGCCCCAAACCCTCCCCGCAGACCATCCTCCCGTCCGTTCCGGCGGGATCGGCGTCCTCATCGTCAATCTCGGCACGCCCGACGGGGCCGATGCGAAATCGGTGAAGCGCTATCTCGGCGAATTCCTGTCCGACAAGCGCGTGGTCGAAATCCCCGCGATCGCGTGGCAGCCGATCCTGCGCGGCATCATCCTCAACACCCGCCCCAAGAAAAGCGCCCATGCCTACCAGCAGGTGTGGACCGAGGACGGATCGCCGCTGGCTGCGATCACCAAGGCGCAGGCCGAAAAGATGCAGGCGCGGTTGGGCTCCGTTGGGGCGGGGGGCGTCACGGTCGATTGGGCGATGCGCTACGGCAATCCATCGATCCCCGAGCGGTTGACCGCCATGAAGGATGCGGGCTGCGAGCGCATTCTGCTGGCCCCGCTCTACCCGCAATATTGCGCGGCGACGACCGCGACGGTTGTGGACAAGGCGGGGGAAACCCTGTCGAAAATGCGCTGGCAGCCGAGCCTGCGCACCCTGCCGCCCTATCACGACGATCCGCTTTATATCGATGCCTTGGTCGACGATCTGGCGCGCCAGCTCGACGCGCTCGATTTCGAACCCGAGCTGCTGATGCTAAGCTTTCACGGGATGCCGGAGCGGACATTGCATCTGGGCGATCCCTATCATTGCCACTGCCAGAAGACCGCGCGGCTGCTGGAAGCGCGCATGAACCGGCCTGACTTAAGGTTTCGCACGACGTTCCAGTCGCGCTTCGGGCGCGCCAAATGGCTCGAACCGGCGACCGACACGGTGCTGGCCGAAGAAGGCGCGAGGGGCACCAGGCGCATCGCCATCGCCGCGCCGGGCTTTTCCGCCGATTGTCTCGAAACGCTCGAGGAACTGGCGATGCAGGGGCGCGATCAGTTCAGGGAAGCGGGGGGCGAGCATTTCGCGGCATTGTCCTGCCTCAACACCTCGGATGCCGGGCTGACGATGCTGGAGGGGCTGTTGCGGCGCGAACTGGCGGGGTGGATTCCCGGCTGAGAGGTGCTTACACCGGTGTAAGTAGTTCGGAGAGAGCCATGGCCACCATAGCACCGCATCAGCCGGTCGATTTCACGCCGCAAAGCTGGCGCGACAGCCTGCCGGAAGAAGCGCTCGACCATATTCAGGGCGAAAAGGGCTGGCCGCTGGTCGGCCACACTTTCAACCAGCTTGCCGATCCGCATGCTTTCGCGCGGCGGATGTACGAGACTTATGGCCCCGTCTACAAGGTCCATACCATGGGCGGCTGGCACGTCGCGCTGATCGGGGCGGAGGCGAACGAGCTGATGCTGTTCGACCGAGCGAAGATCTTTTCCAGCGATCAGGGGTGGAGCCCGGTGCTGCATCGCCTGTTTCCCGGCGGGCTGATGCTGCTCGATTTCGACCATCACCGCGCCGATCGCCGCGCGCTGTCGATCGCGTTCAAGCCCGGCCCGATGCGGCATTACGCGGACAGCCTCAATCGCGGGATTTCCGCGCGGATGGACGAGTGGGGTGCGGGCGATATGCGGTTCTATCCCGCTATCAAGCAATTGACGCTCGATCTGGCGGCGGACAGCTTCATCGGCCTGCCGTTCGGGCCGGAAGCGGACCGGATCAATCAGGCCTTCGTCGACATGGTCCAGGCTTCGATCGCGCCCGTGCGCCGTCCGCTGCCCTTCACGAAGATGAAGAAGGGGGTCGATGGCCGCGCCTTCCTCGTCGACTATTTCACCCGCGAAACCGAACGCCGCAGGGCCGAGGGCGGCGGGCAGGACATGTTCAGCCAGTTCGCCACCGCCGAATTCGAAGACGGCAGCCTGATGAGCGTGGAAGCGGTCGTCGACCACATGAACTTCCTGATGATGGCGGCGCACGACACCATCACGTCGAGCGCGACGTCTCTGGTGCATCTGCTGGCGAAAAATCCCGATTGGCAGGACAGGCTACGCGAGGAATTGCGCGCGATCACGAACGATGGCGGCGATCTGGCCTACGAGGATCTGGCCAAGCCCGAGCTGACCGAAATGGCGTTCAAGGAAGCGCTGCGGATGATCCCCCCGGTGCCGAGCATCCCGCGCCGCGCGCTGAAGAGCTTCGAATTCGGCGGCTACACCATCCCGGCGGGCGCGCGGGTCGGGATCAATCCGCACCTCGTCCACCACATGGAGGAACACTGGCCCGATCCGGACCGGTTCGATCCGATGCGCTTTACGCCCGAGGCGGTGAAGGCGCGGCACAAATACGCCTGGGTGCCCTTCGGCGGCGGCGCGCATATGTGCCTGGGGCTCCACTTCGCCTATATGCAGATCAAGATCCTGATGGCGCAGATGCTGACCCGCTATCGCGTGGAGGTCGAGCCGGGTTACGAGCCCGAATGGCAGGCCTGGCCGATCCCACAGCCCAAGGACGGGCTGCGAATACGGCTCAAGCCGCTCTAGAAATCGATCGCGATGCCGTCCTTCACCCAGTCGCCATAGCGCGTCGGGCTCAGCTCCTCGTCCATCTCCGGCTTTTCCGGCTTGGGCGGCGGTTCGCTCGTCCAGTGGGCGGGCTTCTCGAAAGTCTCGGGACGTTTGGTGGCGCGCTTTTCCATGAAGGTGAAATGCGCAGGCAGGCGCGAAGTTTCAAGCGCAGCCCCTGGCGCCGCGTCGCTGGTGCGAAAAACCGGTTCCCACTTTTTCGCGCGATGCTCTAGGGGCGGCGCCATGGCTCAACCCCCCGGTATCCACGCGCGCCGCGCCGCGCTTCGCCTGCTCGATGCCGTCCTGCGGCGGGGCGAGACGCTCGACGTCGCTTTCGGCGCGGCGACATCCGACATCCGCAAGTTCGAAGACAAGGCGCTCGCCCGCGCCATTGCGAGCGAAACCCTGCGCTGGCTCGTCGACCTCGATGCGCTGATCGACAGCGCCACGCGCCAGAACCTGCCCGACGATGCGAAAGCGCGGCAGGTCCTGCGGCTGATGCTGGCCCAATGGCTGCGACTGGGTACGCCGCCCCACGCCGTGATCGCGACCGGGCTTCCTTTGCTGTCGGGCGGACCACGCCGATTGGCGCACGGCGTCTTCTCGACTCTGACCAAGCGTGAGGCCAATCTGCCCGACGCGCCGACGCTTCCCGATGCCGTCGCCGCGCGCTGGGGCGAGAGGGCGCAGGCCATCGCCGCAGGTCTGGCCGAGCCGCCCCCGCTCGACCTGACCCTGCGCGATCCCGCCCAAACCGAGCATTTCAAGACGCAGCTCGCCGCAGACAGCCTGATGCCCGGCCACCTGCGCCTGCCGCGTGGCGCTGCAGTCGAGACGCTACCCGGTTTCGAGGCCGGTGCATGGTGGGTGCAGGATCTGGCGGCATCCCTGCCCGCGCGCCTGCTCGGAGCGGGGGAGGGCCGCACCGCGCTCGACCTGTGTGCCGCGCCGGGGGGCAAGACGCTGCAATTGGCGGCGCAGGGCTGGAAAGTGACTGCGCTCGACATTTCGAAGCGGCGGCTCGATCTCCTCAAGGCGAACCTGAAACGTACCGATCTATCCGCCGGGACGATCCGCGCCGATGCGCTCAAATGGGAGCCGAAGCACCGTTACGACGCGATCCTGATCGATGCGCCCTGCACCGCCACCGGCACCGCGCGCCGCCATCCCGATGTGTTGCACCGGATCGGCGCACGCCAGATCGAAGAACTGACCGAACTGCAATCGGCGCTGCTGGAGCGCGCGCAGGGCTGGCTGAAACCCGGCGGAACGCTGGTCTACGCGGTCTGCTCGCTGGAGCGTGAGGAAGGCGAGGATCAGGCCGCGCGCGTCCCGCTCGATCCGGTTCCGATCACGCAGCACGAGCTACCGGAAGGGGTGCAACCAACCGGCGAAGGCTGGCTGCGCACCGATCCCGGCATGCTGTCGGACCAGGGCGGCATGGACGGGTTTTTCATCGCCCGCTGGCGCGCCCCAGCCCAATAGCCTCAGGCGTCTTCCTTGAGGTATTTCTGGAAGCTCTTGCGCAATTTCATCAGCTTGGGCGGAATCACCGCCTGGCAATAGGGATTGCGCTGGCCTTCGCCAGTCCAGTATTCCTGATGGTAATCTTCCGCCGGATACCATTCGGCTGGCCCTTCGATCGTGGTCACCGCATCCTGGTCATGCTCGGCGTTCCAGCGTTCGATCGCGGCTTCGGCTTCGCTGCGCTGTTCGTCGTCCAGCGGAAAGATTGCGCTGCGATACTGGGTGCCGACATCGTTGCCCTGGCGGTTGAGCTGGCTCGGATCGTGCGTCCCCATGAACACGTCGTAAAGATCGGCGAGCGCGATCCGGTCGGGATCGAACGTCACCCGCACCGCCTCGGCATGGCCGGTATTGCCGCTGCACACCTGCTTGTAAGTCGGGTCGGCCACGTCGCCGCCGATATATCCGCTCTCGACCTCGTCCACGCCGATCACGTCGTTCATCACCGCTTCGGTGCACCAGAAGCACCCGCCTGCCATGATCGCCTGTTGCTTTGCCATTCGTAATCTCCTTCGCAAAGGGAGATAGGTACGGTGTGCCCGCTTGTCAGGGGGAGGCTGACCGGGCAGAAGCTGGCGCGATAAATCAGGGAGAGATTTCGATGCGTATCCTGTTTTCCTCCGCCTGCGCGCTCGCGGCCTTCGCCACGCCTGCCATGGCTCAGGACCATTCCGGTCACGATATGGGCTCGCACGCCGGTTCGATGGCGATGGACCACGCCCATCACGCAGCCTTGACCCGCGCCCTCGCGATGGAGAACCGGGCCGAGGATCGCGCCCGCGACCAGTACCGCCATCCCTTCGAAACGCTCGATTTCTTCGAAGTGAAGCCGGGCATGACCGTGGTGGACTATATGCCCGCCAGCGGTTGGTACACGCGCGTGCTGGTGCCCTATCTGGGCGCGGAGGGCCGCTATGTCGGGCTGACTCCCGACCCTGCCGCTGCCGATGGCGAGCGGTTCGCGAATTACTTCGCCAAGCTGCCGGGCGATTTCGAAACGGCGCGGGGCGGCTGGAATTTGTCCGGCGCACCGATCTCGACTTACGCTTCGCATGACCTTCCCGAAGAATTGAAGGGCCAGGTCGATCGCGTGCTCGTCTTCCGCGAGATGCATAACTTGATGCGGTCCGGTGTGCTCTACACCGAGCTGATGCGGATGCGGGGCCTTCTCAAGGAGGACGGGATGCTCGGCATCGTCCAGCACCGCGCCAAATCCGATGCACCGGGCGATTATACCACCGGTGCCAACGGCTATCTGCGGCAGGAAGACGTGATCGCACTGGTCGAAGCGCACGGCTTCGAACTCGTCGGCATGAGCGACATCAACGCCAATCCGCAGGACACTGCCGATCACGAGGGCGGTGTCTGGCAGATGCCGCCGAGCTGGGGCGGCAAGAAGCCGGAACTCGAGAATATCGGCGAAAGCGACCGCATGACGCTGCTGTTCAGGAAGCGCTGACCTGTCAGCCAAGGTTCAGTAAACGAAGGGCAATCCCTCGGTGTGACACTATCACATCGGGGGATTTGCTTATGAAATATTTGCTATTCTGCGTCGCCGCGCCGCTGAGCCTCGCGGCCTGCGGCGATCGGGCCGACGAAACGCGCGGCGTCGATCATGGCGAAACGCTGCTGTCCGTCAGCGCCAGCGGCCAGGCCGAATCGCGGCCCGATCAGGCGCAGTTCCAGGCCGGAATCGAAACCTTTGCCGGCAATGCCCGCGCCGCGAGCGAAGCCAATCAGGAAAAGATCGTCGAAATCGTCGCGGCCCTGCGCGAGCTCGGCGTGGCGGAAAAGGACATCCAGACCCGCGCCGTCACTGTCAGGCGGATCGAATACGGCGATCGGAAGGGCCAGTATCAGGCCGCCAATGTGGTCGAAGTGACCATGCGCAATCCCGCACGCGCGGGCGAGGCGGTGACGGCCGTGACAGAAGCGGGTGCGAACATCGTCTCCGGCCCCTCTCTGTCGATGACCAATCCCGAGGCGACCGCCAATCTCGCTTATGCCGACGCCTACAAGGCCGCGCGCAAAAGGGCCGAAGCCTATGCCGAGGCTGCGGGGATGGAGGTCAGCCGGGTGCTCTATATCCGCGATGCGGGCGGCATGCAGGGGCAGACCTATCTGCGCGGGGCGGAAGCGATGGCGGACAGTATGATGGTCCAGACGCAAAGCGCCGCGCCGCCGCCTCCGCCGCCGGTGGCGATGCCGCGCCCGGAAGAGCGCTCGCCCTCGATGATGGTCGGCACCACGCGCTCGGACGTCTATATCCAGGTGGACTTCGCGCTGCGCGAAACCTAATTCGGCGCGCATGAGAGCGCTGACCCTGTCCGTCCTGCAACTGCCGCTGGCCCGGCCCGAGCCTGCCGACAACATCGCCGCCGTCGCCGAACTGGTCGAACAGGCGGCGGGCGAAGGAGCGCAATTGATCCTGCCGCCCGAACTGTTCGCAGGCGACTATTTCTGCCGCGAGGAGGACGAGGCGCTGTTCGCCCGCGCCCGTCCGACGGAACAGGATGAAAGCGTCGCCGCAATGCGAGAGCTCGCCGCGCGCCACAAGGTCGCGATCCCTACCAGCTTCTTCGAGCGGGATGGGCACCATTATTACAACACCCTCGCCATGATCGGCCCCGATGGCGCGATCATGGGCACTTATCGCAAGAGCCACATTCCCGATGGGCCGGGATATGAGGAGAAATACTATTTCCGCCCTGGGAACGACGGCTTCAAGGTGTGGAATATCGCTTGTGAGAATGGGACGGCGCGCATCGGCGTCGGCGTGTGCTGGGATCAGTGGTATCCCGAATGCGCCCGCGCGATGGCTTTGATGGGCGCGGAGGTCCTGCTCTACCCCACCGCGATCGGCTCCGAACCCTATGACGCCGATCTCGACACCAGCCGGATGTGGCGAAGGGCGATGGTGGGCCATGCGGTGTCGAACTGCATGCCGGTCGCCGCCGCCAACCGCATCGGCCACGAAGGCCCGGCGGACCGCAGCCAGAGCTTTTACGGCCACAGCTTCATTACCGACGAATGGGGCGATTACATCGCCGAATACGGATCGCAGGAGGCCGGCGTCCTGACCGCGACGCTCGACCTCGATCGCGCGGCGACGCACCGCGCAGGGATGGGATTCTTCCGCGATCGAAGGCCGCAGCTCTACGGGCGGCTCTGCGAGGATATCTGAGCGCGCAGCATTATCTGATCGCGCTGGGCTCGAACATGCGCGTGCCGGGCATCGGCGGCCCGCGCGCCGTCCTGCGAGCGGCGATCGAGCACATCGCGACAAGGGGGATCGCGGTCGACGCGGTTTCGCGCACCGTCTCCAGCGCGCCCGTCGGCCCCTCGCATCGCCGCTATGCCAATTCGGCGGCTCTCGTCGCCAGCGATCGCGGGCCAGAGGCCATGGCCACAGAAATGCAGGCAATCGAGCGCGCCTTCGGTCGGCGTAGAAGAGGCCAGCGCTGGCGCGCGCGCCCGCTCGATATCGACCTGATCCTGTGGAGCGGCGGCGCGTATCTCTCCGACCGCCTCGCGATCCCCCACCCGGCCTTCCGCATCCGCCCCTTCGTGCTCGGCCCGGCAGCCGAAATCGCGCCCCTATGGCGCGATCCGTCAAGCGGCCTCACTCTGCGCCAGCTATCGACCCGCTTGACCACCCCGCGCCCGCTCCCTAGGGCGCGCACACCAATCGCGTGAACAGCGCGCGTGGGCCCTTAGCTCAGTCGGTAGAGCAACTGACTTTTAATCAGTAGGTCGCTGGTTCGAACCCAGCAGGGCTCACCATTTTTTCCTATTCCATGTCCTTTGCGCCAAGCGGCTCGCCCGGCTATCGCTGCGGCATGGCGTCTCCCACGATATCGATTTTCGCCCGACTGCCGGTTCCGGGGCAGGCGAAGACGCGGCTGATTCCGGCTTTGGGGGAGGAGGGCGCGGCGCGGGTCTATGCGCGGCTTCTCCATCATACGGTGGCGCAGGTGCGGGCGAGCGGGGTGCCGTTCGAATTGCGTGTGACCGGGGGCGAAATGGCGGCGTTCCGGCAGCTGTTCGGGGACGATGTCTTGGTCGCCGAACAGGGTGAGGGCGATCTCGGCGCGCGGATGGCGCGGGTGCCTGCGCCGGCGATCGTCATCGGGAGCGATTGTCCAGGCGTGACGCCCGAACTGTTCCGCGTCGTGGCGCGTGAGCTAAGAGAGCGCGATGTCGTGATCGGTCCGGCGAGCGACGGGGGCTATTATCTGATCGGTCTCGCACGGCCCATGCCGTTCCTGTTCGCGGATATGGCATGGAGCACCGACACGGTCTTCGCCGAAACGCTGGCCCGACTGGCCGCGCGAGGCATCGGACCGGCGATCCTGCCCGAGCTTGACGATATCGACACGCCGGAAGATCTGGCGCGCTGGCCGGATTTCGCCCCGGACATTTCAGAGTGAGCGTCGCGCTGGTGATCCCCGTGCTGGACGAGGCGAAGGCCTTGCCCGCGCTGGTCGAGAGGCTGGCCATGCTCGATCCCTTCCCTGCCGACATCCTGATGGTCGATGGGGGGAGCGGGGATGAATCGCTCGCCATTGCCGAGGCGGCGGGCTGGCGCGTAATCACGGCCGAAAAAGGCAGGGCACGGCAGATCAATGCGGGTGTCTCCGAAGCGCGCGGCGATCTCGTCTGCGTGCTGCACGCCGATACACTGCCGCCGAGGGATATGGTCGCGGTGATCGAAGCGAACCTGGCGGACGCGCGGGTCGCGCTTGCGGGCTTTACCCCGCGCATTTGCGGGCCGGACACAACCCGCTGGGTGACCACCGCGCATAATATCGCGAAGACCTGGTATGCGCCGCTTCTCACTCGCCCGCATCTGTTCGTGCGCGGCGTGCGCCTCCTGTTCGGCGATCATGCGATGTTCTTCCGCCGCGGCGATTTCCTGAAAATCGGCGGGTGCACGCCGGGCGATACGGTGATGGAGGAAGCCGATCTGTGCGTCCGCTTCGCCCGATTGGGACGCGTGAAGCTGGTACCCCGCTGGGTCGAGACGTCGGACCGGCGCATCGCCGAATGGGGTCCGTGGAAGGCGAACTGGATTTATTTCAAGGTCGGGATGCTCTGGGCGTTCGGCCTGCGGGACCGGATGGCGAAGCATTACCCCGACGTGCGCTGACGCTTATCCCTCGGACAGGAAGCCTGCCGAAATGCAGTAATCGATCAGGCGCGCGACATAGGCTGGGCCTGTCTCGGGGCAGGCGAGGCCGGTCGCGGCGCGGAATCCGGCGTCGTCGAAATGCGGATCGCGCTGAAAATAGCTGGCATAGAGGCCCGCCACCCGCCGGAAGAGGCGCCGTTCGAGCGCGGGCAGCATGGCGGGCTCGAAACGATCGGGCGGGACGAGTTCGGGCTCGTGAAAATGCGGGTAGGCGCCGATGCAGCCGGTGAATGTCTCGACCGCGAGAGGCTGGCCGGAAACGAGGTGAAAGGTCCCGTCCCTTGCCGCCTCCATCCGCCCGGCCAAGGCGACGATCCCGCGCGCGACATGGTCGATGGGCACGAAATCGAGGCTTGCGCCCGAGCGCGCAGGCATATGCCGCACGCGCCCTTCGGCGATCAGTTTGAAGGCGGCGTAGGTCGTGTCGAACTGGCGGATCGCCCCGGTGTCGGATGCGCCGACCACGATGGAGGGGCGGGCGATCGCCCAGGTGAGGCCGGATGCGCGGACCAGGCGTTCTCCGGCTGCCTTGCTCGCTTCGTATCCATTGGCGAAGCCCGTTTCGGGGAGCGGGTCGCTTTCCCGGATCGGTCCGTCGCGCGTCCCGCAGACATAGGCGGTGGAGACGTGCAGCAGCTGCATTCCGCCCGCTTGCGCCAGCGCGATCGCATGGCGCGTTCCGGCGACGTTGACGGCTTGGTAGTCTTCCTCGGTGAGGTCGAAGCGGACGGTCGCGGCGCAATGGATCAGGAGGTCGTGCGCCTCGGCGATCCGCGCGAAGTCCGCCTCGCTCCAGCCGAAGCGCGGCTGGGATACGTCGCCGGGGATCGTCTCGATCGCGACCGGAGACCCGTCATTGGCGCGGATGTCGCGGTTGCGATGGACGAGCCCGGTCACGCGGTGCCCCTCCGCCACAAGGCGCGCGCAGACTTCGCCGCCCAATAGGCCGGCGGCACCGGTGACTAGGATGTTCAGCAACAGGCTGCGGGTGCGGACGTGTCGGATGCAGCTCCGGTCGCGCCGAACGGCACGGCGACACCGCAATCAGGGAAGACGCCGTAATGTGTCGCGAAATCGCCGAAGAAGTCGAAATGCTCGGCAAAGCGCGTGTCGGCGAGCATTTTCCAGCTATTGCCGCAGATCGGGAACACCCGACCCGCTTCGATATGGTGATGGCCGTCGAGTTCGAAGACGCGCTCCTGCCCCGGCACCGTTCCGCGATAGCGCACGGCCTGCCCGTAATCCTCGCACTGGCTTTCCAGCCCGTCGAGCTTGAACAGGCGGTAGGTCGCCGAATGGAAGGCGATCCCGTCGAGTTTTTCCTGCACCGCTTTGTCGCCGATGCCGAGCGGGCGGCTGGTGACGAGGCGCGGGTCGAGGAAGCCGGAGGATTTGGCGAGCGCCAGAAAATCGCCCCAATACAGCGCGCCCGACAGGCACTCGCCGTGCAGGACCGGATCGTCGCGCAAATGTTCGGGCACGCGGCGCTCGCTGTAGACGTCGCTGAAATAGAGCTCGCCGCCCGGCTTCAGCAGACGATGCGCCGCTTCGAACACGGCGCGCTTGTCGGCGACGAGATTGATCACGCAGTTCGAGACGATGACGTCGAAATGCCCTTCCGGCAGGTCGAGATCGCCCAGTTTCTCGATATCGCCTTCGAGAAAGCGGACATTCGATGTTTCGTAACCGAAGCGCTGGCGGTGCCAGTCCTCGTGCCCGCGCGCCACGGCGAGCTGTTCGGGCGTGGCGTCGACGCCGGTCACCGTTCCTTCGGAGCCCACCAGCTGGGCCAGGATATAGGCATCCTGCCCACTGCCCGAACCCAGATCCAGCACATGACAACCCGCGATCGCCTGAGGCGCGACGAGGCCGCAGCCGTAATAGCGCGCCTTCACCTCCTCGTGCACATTGCGCAGCGCCGACATAATTTCGGCGGGCGGCGCTTCCATCGTGCAGCAGGCGTCGGTCTTGAGGTCGGACGATCCGGCCAAGACCTTGCCGTAATAGTCCTGCGAGTTCTCGAGGTTCATCGTGTGCGGCCCTTATTGGCGTTTGTGCGGGTTCCGGTTCGCTTTGGCAGCTTTATCGGGTAGGCGACAAGCGATGAAATTCACCCATGACGTAATCGTGATCGGCGGCGGCGCCGGCGGGCTGACCGCGGCGGGCGGCTGCGCGCTGTTCGGATTGAAGGTGGCCCTGATCGAAGGCCACAAGATGGGCGGCGAATGCCTCAACAATGGCTGCGTGCCGTCGAAGGCTCTGCTCGCCGCGGCCAAGCGCGCCGCGGTGGCGCGCAAGAGCGAGAGCATGGGCGTCAGGATCGCGCCGCCCGAAATCGACTGGGGTGGCGTGATGGGTCAGGTCCGCCGCGCGATCGCGGATATCGAGCATCACGATTCGGTCGAGACGTTCGAGGAGATGGGCTGCGAGGTCATCCTCGGCCATGCGCGGCTGACGGGAAAGCACTCGGTCGAAGTCGCGGGACAGACGTTGCAAGCGCCTCGCATCGTCCTTGCAACCGGCTCGCGTCCCTTCGTTCCGCCGATCGAGGGGATCGACGGGGTGCCCTATCTCACCAACGAGAATCTGTTCGAGTTGGACGAGCAGCCCGATCACCTTATCATCGTAGGCGGCGGCAATATCGGGATGGAGATGGCGCAGGCCTTTCGCCGGTTGGGGAGCGAAGTGACGGTAATCGAGCCGGACGCCATCATGGGCCGCGACGATCCCGACTGCGTGGCGGTGATGGTGGAGGCCTTGCGCGAAGAGGGTGTGCGCTTCGTCCATGGAAAGGCGAAGGCCGTGTCGGGCGCCGCCGGATCGATCCGGCTGGAGGTCGAGGGCGCGGAGGCGGTCGAGGGAACGCATCTGCTGATCGCGACCGGGCGCAAAGCGCGCGTGGAAGGCTTCGGAGCGGAGGAACTCGGCCTCGAACTCGGCAGGAACGGGTTCGCGGTCGACAAGCGGCGCCGCACCAGCGTGCGCTCGATCTACGCCATCGGCGATTGCCGCGACGGGATCAGGCTGACGCATGTCGCGGGCTATGAAGGATCGAATGTGGCGCTCGAAATCGTGACCGGCCTGCCGACCAAGGTGGATTATGCCGCGCTGCCTTGGTGTACCTACACCGATCCCGAAATCGCCCAGGTCGGCATGACCGAGAGCGACGCGCGCGAGAAGCACGGCGATGCGATCACGGTAGTGCGCGAGGAGTTTTCCGAGAACGAGCGCGCGGTCGCAGAAGACGCTTCGCGGGGCCATCTCAAGCTTGTGATGAAGGGCAAGAAAGTGCTCGGCGCCAGTATGGTAGGCGAACATGCCGGCGAATTGTTGCTCCCGCTCGCCCAGTCGATCACCGGCAAGACCAGCACTTTCGCTCTCGGCAGCGCCATCATCGCCTATCCGACCCGCAGCGAGATTTCGAAGGCCGCCGCCTTCAGCGCGTGGGAGCCGACCGTGTTCGGATCGCTGCCGAAGAAATACGCGGCTCTGGTCGCCAAATTGAGACGGACTTTCGCATGAGCACCCGCCCCAAATCCCGTAACGCGCCGACCTGCCCGTCTCCCTTCGCGGTCGAGGCGGCGGCGCTTCCGGTCGAGAAGTTCTCCGACCCCGAGGTGACGGCCAAGGGCGAGCCGCGCGCGCATGTTCCGCTCACCGCGCTCGAAACGCTGTGGTTCAACACCGGAACCCTGTGCAATCTCGCCTGCGCCAGCTGCTATATCGAAAGCAGCCCGACCAACGATGCGCTGGTCTATATCGCCGCCACGGATGTCGCCCGCTTCCTCGACGAGATCGAAAGCGAGGGGATGGAGACGCGCGAGATCGGCTTCACCGGGGGCGAGCCGTTCATGAACCCGGACATGCTCGCCATGCTGGGCGATGCGCTCGGGCGCGGGTTCGAAGCGCTGGTTCTGACCAATGCGATGAAGCCGATGCGGCGGCACGAGGCGGCTCTCGTCGCGCTGCGCGAAAAGCATGGCGATCGGCTGACGCTGCGGGTCAGCCTCGATCATCACACGCAGACCGTGCACGAGGCGGAGCGCGGCCCCCGCAGCTGGGACGCCGCGATGGACGGGCTGCGCTGGCTGTCGCGCGAGGGCTTCTCGCTCGCCGTCGCCGGAAGGCTGCTGCCGGGCGAGGGCGAGGCGGATGCGCGCCAGCACTATGCCGCCCTGTTCGATCGCGAGGGGATCAACGTCGCTGCACAAGACCCGATGCGCCTCGTGCTGTTTCCCGAGATGGACGAGAGCAAGGACATCGCCGAGATCACCACCGCCTGCTGGTCGATCCTCGACAAATCGCCCAGCGACGTGATGTGCGCGACCAGCCGCATGGTGGTCCATCGCAAGGGCGAAGCCGCGCCGCGCGTCGCGGCCTGCACGCTGATTCCCTACGATCCCGGCTTCGACATGGGCGGCGATCTGAAAGAAGCCTCGCGCGAGGTCTCGCTCAACCACCCGCATTGCGCCCGCTTCTGCGTGCTGGGCGGAGCGAGCTGTTCGGCCTGATCCAGCTACAAATGATTATTCGGGGACATTACCCGGCCCCGCACGTTGAGCGGGCATGTTCTTCGAAAACACGCTTCTCGATCTGATCGTTCGCGGCTTCGCCCTCGCCGCGATGGGCATTTTCTGGGTGGTGGCCCTCATCCGTCTGAACGGGCTGCGCTCGCTGTCCAAGATGACGAATTTCGACTTCATCATGACGATCGCATTGGGCTCGCTGCTGGCGACAGCCGCCGGTGCCGACACGTGGGAAGTGTTCGGCCAGTCCCTCGCCGCGCAAGCCGCCCTGTTCTTCGTCCAGTGGAGCACCGCGCAATTGCGACAGAGCTCGGACACGGTCGAGACCGCGATGCAGAATGCGCCCGTTTTCCTGATGCGGGACGGCGAGTTCTGCGAGGACGCGCTGGAAGAAACGCGGGTCGCGAAAAGCAACGTGATCGCCAAGCTGCGCGAAGCGAACGCGCTCGACCTAAGCAAGGTCAAGGCCGTCGTCTTGGAGACCACCGGAGACGTGTCCGTCCTTCACGGCGACAGTCTCGACGAGCGCCTGATCGAGAACGTCCGCCAATCCTGATCTGCGTTCGCGTCAGGCGTTGCGCGTATCCAGCCACCGCGCCAGCGCCACGCCGCCGGTAATCAGGAAAGGCACCAGCACCACGCTCAGCGTGACCTTCGCGATCACCTGTCCGATCAGAAGCGGCGTGATGTCGAACTGGCCATAGAAGGCGAGCGTGACGAAGATCACCGAATCGATCGCCTGGCTGAGCGCAGACGCGATCGCGCCCCGGATCATCAGCGCAATGGTTCCGCCTTCGCCTTCGCCTCTGAGGCGCGAGAAGATCCAGACATTGAGCAGCAGCGACACGATATAGGCCGCCGGGCCCGCCGCCATGATGCGCGGGGTCTGTGCCAGCACGCGTTCGAACGCGGCGAGGTCCTCGCCCCGATACTGAACCATGTCGGGTGCAGCGGGCAATTGCAGCACCAGCAGGATCAGTCCCGCCGATATCGCCAAGGGAAGAAAGCCGAACCAGACCAATCGCTTGGCGAGTTTCTCGCCGTAAAGCTGGGCGATCGTGCTCGATATCGCGACCAGCAATAGAAAGGCGAAGATGCCCGCCTCGACCGCAAGGTCGGTCGGCCACAGCCTTACCTGCTTGAACGCCAACACGCCCGCCAGCACCGTCATCCCGCCATAGAGCAGGGTATAGACGAACAGGCCCAAGGGCATGATTGCGGCATTGGCGCGGGCGGTGTTGTGCGGCTCGCTCATGGCAGGGCGGACTCCGGTTCGTGGCTTACGTTTATGTGTGCTTCTCTGGCCGCGAAATTGACTAACGCGGCGCCGCGCGCAAGAGAGCGGTCGGTTTCGTCCGCAATTACCCGAATCCCGTATTCGCGCGAAAGGCCTGCATGCCGCCCATCATCTACAGCCTGCTCGGTATCGTCGCGATCCTCGCCATCGCGTTTCTGCTTTCGACCGGCAAGCGCCGCATCAAGCTGCGGGTGGTGGCCGCCGCCTTCGCCTTGCAGGCGCTGATGGCGTTCCTCGTGCTGGCGACGAGCGGCGGGCGCGCGGTGATCCGCGGCATGTCGGACGGGGTGGCCGCGCTGCTGTCCTACGCGGATCAGGGTACCGCCTTTCTGTTCGGCGCGGCGGAGAACAATCCGCTGTCGAATACTTTTGCGTTGGCCGCGCTGCCGGTGATCATCTTCTTCGCGGCGCTGGTTTCCATCCTCTATCACCTCGGCATCATGCAGCGGGTCGTGCGCTGGGTGGGCGGGGCGATCGGCTGGGTGACGGGTATCTCCAAGGTCGAATCGCTGGGCGCGGCGGCGAACATCTTCGTCGGCCAGTCGGAAAGCCCGCTAGTGGTCCGCCCCTATCTCGCCGCGCTGGCGCCCAGCCGGTTGTTCACGCTGATGACGGTGGGGATGGCGGGCGTCGCGGGCACGATCCTGGCTGCCTATGCGGGATTGTTAGGCCCGGAATACCTCCCCTTCCTGCTCGCCGCCGCCTTCATGTCGGCACCCGGCGGCATCCTGATGGCGAAGATCATCATGCCCGACGATGGCGACCCGTCGCCCGAAGCCGAAGGCGAGCTGGTCCTCCCCGCCACGCGCATCAGCGGCGACGGGCCTGCCGCCATCACCGAGGGCGACAAGGCGCACGAGGTCGAGGTCGCCGAAACCTTCGAGGAGGGGCATCGCCCCGCCAATGTGATCGAGGCCGCCGCGCAAGGCGCCCAGACCGGCGTCAAGCTGGCGGTGGCTGTCGGTGCGATGGTGCTCGCCTTCGTGGCGCTCGTGGCGCTCGCCAACGGGTTGCTCGGTGTGGTCGGCGGCTGGTTCGGCTACGAAGCGCTCTCGTTCCAGATGGTGCTCGGCTGGGTGTTCGCCCCGGTCATGTTCCTGATCGGCATCCCCGAATGGAGCCAGGCGCAGGTCGCGGGCGGATTGTTCGGGACCAAGATCGTCCTCAACGAATTCGTCGCCTTCATTGAGCTGGGCGCGATCAATGCGGGCACGCTGACCGAACGCAGCCGCGCCATCGTCACCTTCGCGCTGTGCGGGTTCGCCAATTTCAGCTCGATCGCGATCCAGATGGCGGTGACCGGCGGGCTTGCGCCCAACCAGCGCCCGGTCATCGCTCGCCTCGGCCTGCGCGCGCTCGCCGCCGGGTCGCTCGCCAATCTCATGAGCGCCGCGCTCGCCGGCCTGTTCCTCCCCTACTAGAGACGCCACCATGTCCCAGATCGCTTCCGTATCGCTTGCCCGCCCGCTCGAGGAAATCGCCGACGAGTTGGGCCGCTCCTTCGCCGAATACGGCTTCGGCGTGGTGCGCGATCACGGCATCCCGCAGGACCTGATCGAGCGAGCGGAGGCCCTGTCGAAGCAGTTCTTCGCGCTGCCCGATGCGACCAAGCGCCAGTACAAGATCGAAGGCGGCGGCGGTGCGCGCGGCTATACGCCGTTCGGAACGGAGAAGGCCAAGGATGCCGAGGTCCACGATCTCAAGGAATTCTGGCATGTCGGACGCGAATTGCCGGAAGGCCACGCATTGTCCGAATTCATGGCGCCGAATGTCTGGCCAGACGAGGTCGAGGGCTTTCGCGAGACCTTTTCCGAGCTCTACGCCGCGTTCGAAGCGGCAGGCGCGCGCATCCTCGAAGCGATTGCGCTGCACCTCGACCTGCCACGCGACTTCTTCGCCGCGACGGTGGAGGACGGCAATTCGGTGATGCGCCTGCTGCGCTACCCGCCGCTGGAAGGCAAGGAGGCGGAAGGCGCGATCCGGGCCGCCGCGCATGGCGACATCAACACTATCACGCTCCTTCTGGGCGCGGAGGAAGCAGGCCTCGAACTGCTGACAACCGAGGGCGACTGGCTGGCGGTCGCACCGCCCGAAGGCGCCTTGGTCGTCAATATCGGCGACATGCTCGACCGGCTGACCAACGGACGCCTGCGTTCGACCACCCACCGCGTCGTCAATCCGAGCGGGGAGGCGGCCTATCGCGCGCGCTATTCGATGCCCTTCTTCCTGCATTTCCGGCCCGATTACATGATCGAGACCTTGCCGTCCTGCGTGGACGAAAACGCTGCGGAATCGGCTCCCGAACCGATTTCGAGCCACGACTTCCTGATGCAGCGCCTGCGCGAGATCAATCTGGCCTGATTTGCTGCATCGCAGCATGTTCGAGGGGCATTTGCGCCCCGCGCGTTAAAAATCTTATTCTGTTGCGATTTTGGCACACATAATAAGTAAGCGTTTTCATGCACTTGGCGGCAATGCTGCAATGCGGTCACGGCGCGCCCGATCTTGTAATCAGCGTGTCATAAAACGATAGCTTGGACGTCACGAACCCCGATCATTGGGGGATTCGCAACAACGCGTTCGACCCGTTTCCGATCCGAATTTTCTTCGCTTTCAAGCTGAGGGGCTTTCTCACATGAAGATGAAATACCTGCTGGCCGCATCCGTTGTCAGCCTCACCGCCGGCGCCGCCCTGGTCGCCACCCCCGCCGCCGCGCAGCAGATCACGTCCGGTGTGCAGGGCTTCGTGACCGACGAGGCCGGCACGGCCCTCTCGGGTGCGCAGGTCGTCGTCACCGACACCCGCACCGGCACCAGCCGCACGCTCACCGCGGGCGATGACGGCTCGTTCCGTGTCGACAGCCTCGTCACCGGCGGCCCCTACACCGTCACGGCGACTGCACCTGGCTATGAAGGCCAGTCGGTCGAAGATGTCTTCATCAACCTTCAGGGCAACGCCCAGCTGACCTTCTCGCTGTCCAGCGCCGCCACCGCGGATGCGGAAAACGTGATCGTCGTCACCGGCGCGCGCGTGCAGCTCAGCCAGCGCGCCATCGGCCCGGGCCAGTCCTTCGGTGAAGAAACGCTCGAGGCCTTCCCGTCGATCAGCCGCGACATCCGCGACATCATCCGCATCGACCCGCGCGTCAGCCTCGACCGTTCGAATGAAGTCGATCGCGTGTCCTGCCTCGGCGGCAACGACCGCACCAACGCCTTCACCGTCGACGGTATCGCCCAGTCCGACCTGTTCGGCCTCAACGGCACGCCCTTCGCCAGCCGCAACTCTCTGCCGCTTCCCTATGACGCGATCCGCGAAACCTCGGTGGAGTTCGCGCCCTTCGACGTGCAGTACGGCCAGTTCACCGGCTGCGCGATCAACGTCGTCACCAAGTCGGGCCAGAACGACTTCCATGGCTCGGCGTTCTTCACCTATGCCGATGACAGCCTCCAGGGCGACAGCATCGAAGGCACCAATTTCGCCGGTGCGCCGTACGAAGAAAAGCGCTGGGGCGCCACGCTCGGCGGTCCGATCGTTCCCGATCGCCTGTTCTTCTTCCTCGGCTACGAAGAAACCGATCTCGGCGACAGCCAGCTGACCGGCCTTCCCGGCCAGGGCTACGCCAACGAAGTCGACTTCGTGACCCAGGCTCAGTTCGACCGTTTCTCGAACATCCTGAGCAGCGTCTATGGGTTCGACAGCGGCGGTCAGGCGACTTCGCTCGCCGAGAACAGCAAGCGCTATTTCGGCCGCATCGACGCCTACATCACCGAAAACCAGCGTCTCGAAGCCACCTACCAGCGGCTTGAGGAAATCAACGTCGAGGAAGACGATTTCTCGCTCAACAACCGCATCTTCACCGGCCTCAACAGCTTCGAGGAAGAAGGTACGACGAGCGATTATTACTCGCTGCGCCTCTATTCCGACTGGTCGGACACCTTCACCACGGAAATTCGCGCCAGCCGCGCCGAAGTGCAGGACGTCCAAGGCCCCGTGGGTGGCGGCGAGGCGCAGAGCGACATGCCGATGCCGCGTTTCGTGGTCGGCGTGAACAATAACGGGAATAACGGTTCGATCGTGGCAGGCCCGGGCTTCTCGCGCACCTCGAACGATCTCAAGACCACCGTTACCCAGCTGAAGGCGCTCGCCCGCATCAACGCCGATGCGCACACGATCACGATCGGCGGCGAATTCAACGAACTCGACGTGTTCAACCTGTTCGCACAGAACTCGACCGGCACGCTGACCTTCAACAATCTCGACGATTTCGCAAACGGCATCCTGTCGGGCGGCACCAACACCTTCCCGGATGGCGATGCCATCAATGCGGGTCAGGCGGCTGGTGCCTATGGCAACTTCACCGCGAGCGGCGACATCAACGACGCCGCCGCGAACTGGAAGCGTCGCACCTGGACCATGTATGCCCAGGACGAATGGCAGGCGACCGAACAGCTCGGCATCGTTGCCGGCGTGCGCGTCGAATGGCTGTCGGGCGATGCCCCGGATGCCAACCCGGCCTTCTTCAACCGGTACGGGTTCACGAACGCCAACGGCTTCGGGAAGATCGACCCGGTCGTTCTTCCGCGCCTCGGCCTGACCTATGACGTCTATAATGACGGGTTCATCCGCAACACGCAGATCAAGGGCGGCGTCGGTCGGTTCACCGGCGGCGATCCGGCGGTGTATTTCTCGAACGCGTTCTCGAACAACGGCTTCGCGGTCGGCTTCGGCCAGACCGGACGGGACGGCTGTTTCGTCGGCACCCGCGCCGACGTGACCAATGGCAACACCTTCACCGGCGTTCCCGGCTGCGTCGTCAGCAATGCGGCGGCCCAGTCCGCCCGTGGCCTCGCCGATACGCAGTCGACCGATCCGAACTTCAAGCAGCCGACCGTATGGCGCGCCAATCTGGGTCTCTCGACCGAGTTCGGCACCCAGAGCGGTTTCTTCGCCGATTGGCGCCTGAATCTGGACTTCATCTACAGCCGGTTCCAGAACCCGGTCGATTTCGTCGATCTGTCGCAGGTCGTCGACACGCGTCTCGGCGTGAACGGCTTCACCGTCGATGGTCGTCCGATCTACCGTGCTATCGATCCGACTGTGAACGGATGTAACGCCACTCTCCTCAATCAGGGTGGCCGTCCGCCGCAATACGCCAACGTCACGGCCGCCTGCTTCAACACCAGCCGCGACGATGAAATCCAGCTGACCAATGGCGAGGATTTCGAAAGCAAGATCGCGTCGGTCGTGCTGAGCAAGCGCTGGAACCGCGGCCTGTTCACCGATGGCGGCGGCGTCAACTTCAACATCGGCTATGCCTACACCGATGCGGAGAACAACCGCTATTCGAACAGCTCCACCGCGACGTCGAGCTTCGACATCGTGGCCGCTGCCGACCGTCAGCGGGTCGATGTGGCTACGGGCGAATTCGAGAACCGTCATAACATCACGGCGGCGCTCAATTTCCGTGAAGCGTTCTTCGGCGATTACGACACCAGCTTCGGCTTCGTCTTCCGCGCCAGCTCGGGCCGTCCGTACTCGATCGTGTTCCAAAACGCGTCGAGCGCGGTGTTCAACGACAGCGCCAGCGGCAATTTCAACTCGCTGCTCTATGTCCCGACCGGCCCGAACGATCCGAATGTCGTGTTCTCGAACGCGAACTTCGCTAATGCGGTCGACCAGTTCGTTTCGGCGAATGACTGCCTGAACGATTTCCGCGGCCAGACGGTCGAGCGTAACAGCTGCCGGAACGATTGGTTCTACGACCTCGATCTGCGTTTCGGTCAGGAAATCCCCGGTCCGATGAGCGTGTTCGGCCTTCGTAATGACAGCCTGCGCCTGACCGTCGATTTCGACAACTTCCTCAATCTGCTCGACAGCGGTGCGAACGTTCGTCGCTCCTACAGCTATTCGGAAGCTCTGGTTCGCGGGAACATCGACTCGCAGGGTCGCTACGTCTACTCGCCCGGTGGTGGCTTCTACGACGCGGCCAGCAATACGGTCGGCCTGCGTGACGAGTTCATCGGGGTCTCGTCCTCGCTGTGGAAGATCCAGCTCGGCATCAGCTACGAGTTCTAAGCGACGAACCTATTGCGCCTTTGGCGTGACACGAGCGGCGGCTCTCCTTGCTAAGGAGGGCCGCCGTTTGCGTTGCGCTGAAGGAACATCGTCAGCGCGCGGCGCGTTCGAATTAGCGTGACGGATACCGCCCCCTTCAGCGCCCGTCGGCGCAAGCCCAACCCATGGGTCATCGCGGGTGTAGCCGTCATCCATGTCGCCCTGTTCTACGGCTTGATCCGGGCGTTGGCGCCCGGCGCGGTGCAGTCGGTGGAGCGGTCGGTCGTCTCGGCGTTCACGGTGACCGTGACGACGCCACCCGACCCGCCTCCGCCGCCTCCGTTGGAGGAAGCCGAGGAAGAACCGGCCGCCGAAGGCGCGCAAGGCGATCCGGGGAGGGAGGCGGTTCCTCAGCCGGTCACGGCGCCCTCTCCGCCGCAACCCCTTCGCCGCGATCCTCCCGCGCCGCGCGCCTCCTCGACCGGGACCGAAACCCGGTCCGGCGCGACCGCAGAAGGAGACGGCACCGGCGCGGCAGGGAGCGGAGACGGCACGGGAAGCGGCCGTTCGGGGAGCGGGCAGGGCAGCGGCGGCGATGGTGGTGGCGCCGTCACCCGGCCGAGCGTACGGTCAGGCTCGATCGATGCGGTGAGGGATTTTCCGCCTCCCCCGGGCGGGCGCGACGTGCGGGCGGGGACCTCGGTGACCGTGCTGTTCACGGTCGGCCCCGATGGGCGCGCCTATGATTGCAGCGTCGCGCAACCGGGCCCGGACGCGCAGACCAATGCGCTGGTCTGCCCGCTCGTGGTCGAAAGAATCCGCTTCAATCCCGCGCGAAACGCCCAGGGCGAGCCCGTCGCAGCGCGCTATGGCTGGCGTCAGGAATTCTTCCGCGCGCGGCGCTAGCTGGGGTCGAGTTCCGCGAACTTGGCCAGCATCCGGCGCAATTCGTCCTTGCCATACGGCTTTGTAAGAACGCCCCGCGCGCCGATTTCGTCGAGCTTGTCCGCCATTTCGCCATAGCCGGTCGCCAGCCAGAACGGCACGCCGAGCTCGACGAGCTTCTTCGCCACCGGCTCGCTCGATTCGGTGCCGAGATTGAAGTCGAGCACGGCAAAATCGAATTCGGTCTCTTCGAGCGCCTTCAGGGCCGTCGAGACCTTGGCGGCAATGGTCACCTCGGCCACGCCGAGATCGCGCAGCGTCTCCTCGGTATCCATCGCGATGATCATGCCGTCCTCGACGATCAGGACATGGCCGGGAAGGGCGCCGACAGCCTCGTTGTCGCTCGAGCCTTCCTTGCGGTTCGGGCGATCGCGCCGGGCCGCTTCCTTTTCGTCGATCCGGCCCTTGCGGGTGATGAAGCGACCGGGAATCCAGAATTCGGCCTCGACGCCGGACAGCTTGAAATCGAGATCCGCGCGCCCGTTCAATTCGAAGGGGATGGATTTCTCGATGATCGTGCTGCCGAAACCGCGCCGCTCGGGCGCGCGCACCGGGGGCCCCCCGGCCTCTTTCCAGCAGATCGTCATGCCGCTCTCATCGCAGATGATTTCGACCGACAGCCGTCCGCTCTGATCGCACAGGGACCCGTATTTGGCGGAATTGGTCATCATTTCGTGGATGACGAGCGCGAGCACGGTATAGGCTTCGGGAGAAACCAAGGCTTCGTCTCCGACGATCGCAATCCGGTCGAGCTTGCCCGAGACATAGGCTTCGGCTTCCGTTTCGATCAGCTCCGTGACCGAGGCCGCCGACCAGTTCTCGCGCGTGATATTGTCGTGCGCGCTGGCGAGCGCGTTGATGCGCCCTCCGATCAGCCGGGCGAATTCGTCGACATTCACGGCTTCATGGCGCGACTGGTTGATAAGGCCGCGGATGAGGTTCAGAATATTGCGGACGCGGTGGTTCAGTTCCGCGATCAACAATTCCTGCTGCCGCTGGGCCTTGGCACGCTCGGTCGCGAGCTCGTCCGTCACGCGCAGGATAACTTCGAGCAGCGTTACGCGCAGGCTCTCGACCAGGCTCAATTCGACCTCGGTCCATTCCGCGCTCTTTCCGGTGACCGATTGCTGCCACGCCTCGAAGCTCTTTCGCGGGGTGAGGCGCGTGCCGTTGGGGCCGGTCTCCACCGGCTTTTCGGGATTCCCGGCCCAGGTGACGGTCTGCTTCAATTCGCGGCGCCACAAAATGACATAGTCGCGCGGGCTGCGCGAAACCGGGATGATCAGCGCACCCACGGCCCGGTCGGCAAAATTCTCGGCGGCGGGAATGCGCTTGGCGAGACTGTCGGAAGCGATGGTGCGGCTGGTCGCGGAGGAATTGAGCGCGGGCATGAGCGCCATGAATTCCGCCTCGTCGGGTGCCGATCCGACCGCGCGATAGTCGCCGTCGACATAGGCGCTGATCCCGTCATGCGGGATCGCGCGCCGGATGATCGGGCGCAAGGTGGGGAGCGCTTCAACCAGCGACTCCCCGCCCGCAATGGCGCGCATCAACTGGTCGTGCAGGCTGCGCCCCGCATCCTGGACCGAGGACCGCTCCTTCCCGATCATGCGCTCCGCCGACAGCGAGAACAGTTCGGAGAACAGCTCCGCCGCGGTGCGCAGCGAATAGGGCAGCACGCGCGGCGCGTAATGATGGCAGGCGAACAGGCCCCACAATTTCCCCTCGATCACGATCGAGATCGAGAGCGAGGCGCGTACGCCCATATTGATCAGATATTCGATATGGATCGGCGAGACTGCGCGCAGCGTGCTCATCGACAGGTCGAGCGGCGTGCCTTCGGCGCGCATTTGCGGTTCGATCGGCACCGGCGTTGCGAGCGTATCGCTGATGATGCGGAAGCGGTTGCGCAGATAGAGGCGCCGTGCCTGCTGCGGAATGTCGGTGCGCGGATAGCGCAGGCCGTGGAAGCTTTCGTATTCGTCCTCGACCGATTCGGCGATGACCGCGCCGCTTTCGTCGGGCTGGAATCGATAGACCATGACCCGGTCGAAACCGAGCAAATCGCGCAGGCGATCGGCGGCTTGCTGGCAAAGATCCAGCAGGTTTTCCGACAGTTCAAGCTGGCGCAGGATCGGCTGGAGCATCCGCAATTGCCGGTCCATTTCCTCCGACGCGCTCGGCTCGATCTCGATCACCGTAAGGCCGTCGCTCGCATGAATAGCGCAGTCGAACGGCCCCTTGCCGCCGACGAGATGGACGGCGAACAGCCGTTCGACGCTGGTCGGATCGTGCAGCAAGCCGCTGGCGCGCCCGATCGCGGCCATGGCCTCGGACGTAAACACAGCGCTCAACTGCGTCCCGATCTCGGGGGATTTCCCGATCCCCAGAATCTCCGAGAAATTGGCTGAATAATGCGCGATCATTCCATCGGTCGTCACGGCGATCAGCGCGCCGAAATCCTGGATGGCACCGATTTGGTGGATCGGCTCGCGATCGCAATTCGTCAGATCGACCGGGTCGATGTCGACATGTTCGTTCATGCCGCGTGTTCCAGCGGTTCGAGTGCCTTAAGGAAGCAGGCGAACACCGCATGGGCGGCCATCACCGCGCGTTCCGCGCTGGCAGAATCGACCTTGGCTTCAAGGCGGGGACGAAGATCCTTGAAAAAGGCAGGCATGGCAGCGTCGGACAGGAATTTTTCCGGTCCGTCCAGCCCCGATTTACGCCGCTGTGCGAGCATGGCGCGATTGCCCAGCGATGATCCGGCCAGAGCCCATTGCAGGCCGACCGGATCGGCCTCTGCGGGCATGGAGAATGACGGGGCCACGGGAGGCGTGTCGGCGCCGAGAGCGGCCAGATCGGCGGCGATCAGGGGCGCTTGTTCAGGGGGCGCTTCTTCGCCTGCCATATTGGCTGCGATCCAGTCCTCGATCGGCTTGCGCGCGCGGTATTGCGTCGCGAGAAAGCGTGCGTATTCCTTCGAGGAAGCCAGAGCCTCGTCCCCCAATGCGCGATCGAGCCTGTCATGCACCGATGCGGTTTCGCGTCTCAATACGCTTCTCAGATTCGATCGTTCAGTGCGACCCATGAAAACCCGTTTCGACCCCTCCAGTGTCACGAGCGCATCCGTCCCGGGATACGCGTGACAGCCATGCAAATATCTGACGAGCACCTGCATACCGGTAACGCAGCCCACCCGCGCACAATAAGCAACAGCGCGAAACTGGCCAATTTGTTCCGAGAAAACGGAAATTTAGCGGGAAAGCCTGAACCGCTGGTTACGGGGTCAGCAGTTTCTGCCCCTTGTCGCGGATCGCGCCGGCGATCATTGGCTCGACGAAGGACAGGGCGGGCGGCAGATCGACCTCGAACACCACCTCACGCTCTTCGATCAGAACGCGCCCGTCGATCCCCTGGCCCATGGCACGGACGGAGAGATCCATCTGGTCCTCATTGGGCCAGCCAGTGGTGACGTCCGCCATGCCGCCGGGTACGAAATTGACAATTTCATGACTGCGTTCGCGCAGGCGACGGCGCACTTCTTCCTTGGGAAGGGTGTGGGCGATGGGCACGCGCATCAGCTCTTGTTCTCCAATTGCGGACTGGTCTCGGCCCCTTCGCCGAACTTGTAGTCGAGATAGCGATGCTTGATCGCCAGATCGTCGAGCGAGCCTTCGGCGAGCTGGCGGGTGATCGAATCGATTTCACCGCTGATCTTGGCGAGGCTGTCGGTCAGCTGCTCGTCGGGCGTGGCGCCCGCGCGTTTTTCGGTGCGAAGATTTGCCGGAATTCTGCGATAGCTGTCGATCATCTCGGGCAGCTGTTCGCCGACCAGGCTGCGGACCTCGCGCGCCTTGGGGTGATTCTGGTCGAGCCCTTGCAACTGGAGGCCCAGCGCGTCGAGCTGGACGCCCATGTCGGTGACGATCTGCGCCGCCGGCGGGGGCAGGGCGGGCCGCTGGTGTTCGAGCCACAATTCGGTCTTGCCGACCATCTCGCCCACGCTGCCCTTGTCGAGATCGGCGCGCTTCGGCGCCTTCACCTTCGGGTAGTTGCTGAACACCACCACCGCCGCCACGAGCGCCAGGAGCACGAGCATCACGCCCACGAAGCCGATCCCGTCGACCGCCATCCCGATGACCCCGGCGCCGACGAAGATCGCCACGAAGGCGTAGACCATGTAAGTCAGCCGCTGCTTCAGGTTCTTGCGCCGGATGCGGCCCGATCCGCGGCCGATCGGCGGGCCGCGCCGATGCCGCCCGCCCGACCGATTGTCGTCGCGCAGGCTCTTCGCGTCGGCGATCAGACGATCGGACTGGCTGGTCAGGTCCGCCATCCTAGCCCTCGATACTCAACAGGCCGCTTTCGGCGACCTGGCGCTGCGCCTGGTTCTGGCCTTCGGCGCGGGCGATATAGCCCTTCGACTTCTCGACCTCGCTGGAAAGCACGGTGACGGTCTGCTTCATCGAATCAAGCGCGCGCAGCTTGAACTGGTCGACCTCGTCCATCGTGTCGTAGATGTTCTGGAAGGCGCGCTGGAGCGTTTCCAGTGGGATCGTGCTCGCCGCGGCCTGTTCGTGGATCTTGCCCGTCTGTTCGCGCAGCATGGTCGACGTGCTGTCGATGATCCCCGCTGTCGTTTCGTTGAGCGCGGTGATCTGGCCCAATACGAGGCGCTGGTTGGTCATCGCCTCGGCCACCGTCACCGCCGTGCGCAGCGCGCCGACCGTGGTGGTGCTGGCGCGATCGACGCCCTTCACCAGCTCGACATTGTTCTTCTTGACGAGATCGAGCGCGAGATAGCCTTGCACGCTGACCGCCATCTGTGTCAGCAGATCCTGCGTGCGCTGGCGGACGTAGAACAAAGCCGTCTCGCGCACCGCTTTGGCCTTGGCCGGATCGGTCGCGTCGAGTTCGGCGGCCTTTTCCTCCAGCTTCGCATCGAGCGTGTTGGAGATGTGGATCATCTGTTCCAGATTGCCCATCGCCTCCCACAATTTCTGCCGCTCCACGTCGATCGCGGCATTGTCCATGATCAGCTCGTCCTTGCCGCTGGCGAGGTTGGAGAGGATCGACTGGATGTGCGTCTGCGCGCTCTGATAGCTGCGGAAATAATTGGTCAGCTTGTTGCCGAACGGGATGATGCCGAGGATCTTGCGGGTGCCCGACAATTTGCCGCGCTTGCCGGGATCGAGATCTTCGACCACGCGGCGCAGTTCGGCCAGATTGGCCCCGACGCCCTCGTCCTTGTCCATCGCGCGCACGGGCCGGTCGAGGAAGCGGTTGGACATGCCCGCCGCCGCCATGATCTCCTTGCGGCCCATATTGGTCAATTGATCGACCTTCTTGCCGAATTCGGGCGAATTGGCATCGGACGCAATCAGGTCTGCCACGAACCCATCGACCTTGGTGTCGAGCTTGGACTTGACCTCGTCGCTGACGGGAACGAGCCCGGCGGCCTTTTCGGGCGCGACCTGGGGGACCGGATCGGGCGGGGTCAGATCGAAAGCGGGTTCGGTCTTGGTGGCGACCGGGCTGGCGGCAGTGCCGGAGGTTTCGGTGTTGAGCGTGTCGGCCATGAATTCGTCCTTTACCCCATTATGGCGCGTGCAAGTGTGTTATGCAAATAAAACGGCTGCCGCGATCCGATCGGCTTTCTCTGTCCGGCGACTGCGTCTCATCTTGCCGCTGGTATCTTTTGCAATCTATGGGATCGGGCCGCTCGAAGGCAAGTAGGGAGCATCGATGGCCAGCGCGCCGAACCGAACAGATACGCGCGACGCAGCGGCGGGCAATGCCGATCCCACGCCTTCGGGCTGGATGGACCGGATCGTCAACACGCGGCTGGAAACCTGGCGCCGGTGGTGGCGGGTCGCGGTGCTGGAGACGGTCGATCAGGAAGCGGTGATCGAAAAGCGGCGCGAAGAGGCGTACACCTCGCCCCGCTATCTCTTCATGCTGGCCATGTCGGCGGGGATCGCGATCCTCGGCCTGTTACTGTCCTCGCCTGCCGTCGTGATCGGCGCCATGTTGATCGCGCCCTTGATGGGGCCGATCATCGGCGCGGGCTTCGCGCTGGCGATCGGCGATTACAGCTGGCTGCGCGGATCGGCGGTGGCGCTGGCGGCGGGCACGGTGCTGGGCGTGGCGCTGACCGCTTTGATCGTGTTCGTATCCCCTTTGCAGACCGTGACGCCCGAGATCGCCGCGCGCACTCAGCCGAACCTGTTCGACCTCGCCGTGGCGGTCTTCTCCGCTCTCGCGGGCGCCTATTCCATGATCCGGGGGCGCGAGGGCACGATCGTCGGCGTCGCGATCGCCACCGCGCTGATGCCGCCTCTGGGCGTGGTCGGGTTCGGCCTCGCCACTGCCAACTGGACGGTCTTTTCGGGCGCGCTGCTGCTCTACGTCACGAACCTCATGACGATCGCCCTGGTCGCCACGATCATGGCGCGTATCTATGGGTTCAGCGCGCGCCTTTCCGAAAAGCAGACGCGCTGGCAGACGGCGCTGATCATCGCGGTTTTCGTCGGGCTCGCGGTCCCGCTGTTCTTCTCGCTCAGGCAGATCGTGTGGGAGACGAACGCGGCGCGCATCATCCGCACCACCGTTCTTGCCGAGGCGGGCAGCGACGCGCGGTTGAGCCATATCGAGTTCGATCTCGATGCCGACCCGGTGACGGTCTCCGCCACGGTGCTGACGCCCAATCCCCGATCGTCCGCCGAGCAGGATAGCGAAGCGGAATTGGCCGCGCGCTTGCAACGCCCGATCGATCTGACGCTCACCCAGTTCCGGGTGGGGACGGGGGCCGAGGCGGAAGCCATCGAGCTGTTGCGCGCGCGCGAGGACAGCCAGCGCGCGCTAAGCGAGGAAAGTCGCTCGCTTGCCGAACGCATGGCGCTGATCGCCGGGGTCGATCCGGGCGAGGTCACCGTGGATGCGGAGGCGCGCCGCGCCGTCGTTCGCGCGGCACGCATTCCGGGCGCGGGGATAGCAACCTATCGCGCGCTCGAGGCGCGCATCCAGGACGCATCGCCGGACTGGACGGTCCGCATCGAGCCCCCTCTGCTCGCGCTTCCAATCATCACCTTCGACGGTCAGGAGCTGACTTCTGCCGGACGCGATGCGCTCAACCTCGTGGCTTGGGCCGCGTCGCGCAGGGGGCAGCCGATCAGCCTGACTGGAGGATCGAGCGAGACCCGCGCCATCGCGGCGCAATTGCTTCAGGAGGCGGGCGTCGTCTCGGTCCTCGTCGTCGGCGGGCCGGTCATGCAGGCCGGCTGGGCGGACGAGCCGGAGGACGATGCGGCGCCGTCCTCCTGACCCAGGAGATCAGGCCGCTAGATCGAGCGGCTGTATCTCACCCGAGAGATACAGCTTCTTCGCCTTGGCGCGGCTCAATTTGCCCGAGCTGGTGCGCGGCAGGCTGCGCGGCGGGACCAGCTCGACGACGCAGTTCATCCCCGTCACGCCGCGAACCTTGTCGGCGATCTGGTTGCGCAGCTTGATCCGTTCTTCAGGCTCCGACACGCGGCAATGGACCAGCACGGCGGGCGCTTCCTCGCCATTGTCGGTCTCGACCGAGAAGGCGGCGATATCGCCGTGATTGAAGCCCGGCAGCTGTTCCACCGCCCATTCGATATCCTGCGGCCAGTGGTTCTTGCCGTTGATGATGATCATGTCCTTCGCCCTTCCGACGATGAACAGATAGCCATCGGCCATGTAACCCATGTCGCCGGTGTCGAGCCAGACTTCGCCGTCCGCATTGGCGACGAGGCAATCCTCGGTCGCTTCCTCGTTGCGGAAGTAGGAATGCATCACGCTCTTGCCCCGGCACCAGACCTTGCCGATCTGGTGATCGCCGCGCGGATTATCGTTTTCCCCATCGTCCGGGCCGCGAATTTCGACTTCCATCCCCGGCAGCGGGCGCCCGCAATTGACGATGGCGCGATAGCGCGCGGGGCGCGAAAGATCGCGTGGGCGGCCCGACAGGCGCTCTTCCTCGACCAGTTCGACGCGGATTCCTTCGCCCGGCGGCATCACCGTGACGGCAAGGGTCGCTTCGGCGAGGCCGTAGCTCGGCGTAAAGGCGCTCGCCCTGAAGCCCGCCCCGGCGAAGGCGTTGACGAAATTCTGCATGACGTCGGGCCGGATCATGTCCGCGCCATTGCCTGCCGTGCGCCAGCGAGACAGGTCCAGCCGCTCGCCGACATTGGACTGGCTGGAGATGCGGCGCGCGCAGATGTCGTAACCGAAGGTCGGCGAATAGCTGAGCGTGTTGCCCTGGTTGCGGCTGATGAGATCGAGCCAGGCGAGCGGGCGGCGCGCGAAATGTTCGGTCCTGATGTAATCGACCGACGCCTGGTTGGCGATCGGCGACAGGAAGCAGCCGACGAGGCCCATGTCGTGATACCAGGGCAGCCAGCTGACCACCCGGTCGTTCACGCCGAGATTCACGCCCGTCGCATGGCCGTAGAGGTTATGCAGCAGCGCCTCGTGGGTGACGGCGACCCCGGTGGGGAAGCGGGTCGAGCCCGAGGAATACTGGAGATAGCAGATATCCTGCGGGTCCGCTTCGGGCAGCTCGGCTTCGGGATCGGGGCGCTGGCTGAAATCTTCCCAGCTTTGCCCTTCGCATCCCTGACGCTCCGCCGCCGCGCCCGCCATTTCGGCGATTTCCGCCGGATAGATCAGGATCTTGGGGTCGCTGCTGTCGAGCTGAACCGACAATTGTTCGATATACCCTTCCTTACCGCCGAAGCCGGTCGGAAGCGGCAAGGGAACCGGCCAGGCGCCGGCATAGATGCAGCCGCAGAACAGGGCGGCGAATTCCGCGCCGGTTTCCGCGACCAGGGCCACGCGGTCGCCCTTCTCGATCCCCATCGCCGCGAACTGGCGCGCGGCCTTCATCGCGTCCGCGCGCATCTCGCTATAGGGATAGACCCGTTCCAGCGCGCCGCGCATATCGTGGAAATTGAGGCCCTTTTCGCTCCTGGCGGCATAGTCGATCGCCTCGGCGAAGGTCGCGAAATCGGATCGGCGGCGGGGCAGATCGCAATCGTTCGGCGTCGGCATAGGCGTCGGCGTCTGGGCGTCGTCACTCATAGGCTTGCAGATATCCGTGAAAAGACAGGGCCTTGCGGCATCCCTTGAAAGGGCAGGTCCGCATGTCTCCCGAATGCGTCCTGCGATAAACTTTCCCCTTTGATAAGGAGTGTGGCATCAATATGGCAAATGCGACCGGATAGCGACTCCCAGAGACGAGAGGCCGGCCATCGCGGCAGGCGGCGCGAGCGCAAGCTTCGCCCGCTCGACGAGGCGCGCCTTCAGGAAATGGCGCTCGCCTATGTCGCCCGCTTCGCGACGAGCGCGGGAAAATTGCGGACCTATCTGCGCCGCAAGCTGCGCGAGCGCGGCTGGGTCGAGGATGCGCCCGAGCCCGATCTCGACGCCCTTGTCGCGAGCTATGTCGAAAAGGGCTATGTCGACGATGAAGGCTATGCGCGGGCCAAGAGCGCGGGGCTTTTGAACCGCGGATATGGCGCCCGCCGGGTCGAACAGCAATTGCATGCGGCGGGCATCGGCGAAGGCCTGCGCGCGCGGTTCGCGCCCGACGAATTCGCGCGGCGCGAGGCAGTCGTCGCGCTCGCCCGCAAGCGTCGGTTCGGTCCGTTTGCCCGATCCGAAATGCGTGCGGGCGACGATTGGGCGAAGCAGCGCGAAAAGCAGCTTGCGGCGATGATCCGCGCGGGCCATGATTTCGACCACGCCCGCAAGGTAATCGACGCGGCCGATCCCGCATCTCTGGACGAATGGGTCGACGAGGCCCGGGAAGAGGAATTTCCGACATGAACCGCGCCCCGCTGTGTTTCGCTCTATCCTGTGTCGCCGCGCTGCCTCTCATCGCCTGTTCGCCCCAGGCGCAGCCTCAGGCCGAAGCGAGTGCGAAGGCCATGCAGGCGGCGATGCAGCCCGGTACGCATCCGGTCTCCGGCCTGGAAGTGATCCCGCTGACGGTGCGGTCCGATGACCGGGTCCACCGTTTCCGGGTCGAGGTCGCCGCCTCGCCCGACGCGCAGGAACGCGGGCTCATGTTCCGCACCGAGATGGGGCCGGACGAAGGGATGATCTTTCCCAGCGATCCGCCCGAGGCGCGCAGCTTCTGGATGAAGAACACGCCGCTGCCACTCGATATCATCTTTATCGGCACGGACGGGCGCATCCTTAACATCGCGGCGATGACGACACCCTATTCGCTCGATTCGGTCGTCTCTGCGGGCGTGACCAGCGGGGTCCTGGAACTGAATGGCGGTCGGGCCGAAGAACTGGGGATCGAAGCCGGCGATCTGGTCGAATGGTAGGACGCGTGGCGTTGTCCTCGATTCCTCCGGCACCGAAGGTGCCGCAAGCGCGACCGCGTGCCGCGGCCAATGCCGCGTAGCCAAGCGCGCGAAGGCGCGCGCCGGTGCTTGAGGCCCATCACAAAAACGGCTAACCGCGCGCCATGAACTTCCTCGGCAAGATCTTCACTTGGTGGAACGGCGCCACGCTCGGCACGCTGTTCTGGAGCTGGCGCAACGGCGAACAGGTGGGCACCGATGCGCAGGGCAATCGCTATTTCCGCTCGCGGGCGAAGCGCAAGAACCTGCCGACCGGGGGCTCCTATACCGGCAAGGAACGGCGCTGGGTGATCTACGAAGGCGCCAACGATGCCAGCCGCGTACCGGCCGAATGGCATGGCTGGCTGCACGGCGCGTTCGACGACGTGCCCGAAAGCTATCTGCCCGCGCCGCGTATCTGGGAAGCGGATTACACGCCGAACGCCACCGGCACCGCCACGGCCTATCGTCCGGCGGGCGCTCTCGAGCGGGGCGGCCAGCGCGCGCGGGCTGCGGGCGATTACGAAGCCTGGACGCCGGACGCCTGAACCATGGGCGGGTCGCGCGTCCTGCACTCCGCCCTGATGGCGCTGACGATGGGGCTCGGCCTGACTGCGTGCGGCGAAGACCCGCCCGAGCCTGCCGCGGTCCGCACCGAAATCCCCGATAGCGTCGCCGACACGGCACCTCCGCCCCCGCAAGCGGCCAGCGACGCGGCGCAGATCGGCACTCCGCTGGCGGAGCGAGTGGCGACGATCGGGCTGCTCAACAAGCGCAACAACGTGTCGCAGGAGCTCGAAATGGCGCCGGGCGATTCGCGCCGGGTGGGCGATGTCATCGTGCGGCTGCGCTCGTGCGAGAAGACCGCGCCGTGGGAATTGCCGCAGGAAACCGGCGCCTTCGTTCAGGTGCTGGTCGCCGATCGCAGCGGCGAGAACCAGTTCCGCCGCATCTTCTCGGGTTGGCTGTTCAAGAATTCGCCCAGCCTCAACGTGGTCGAACACCCGGTCTACGATGTCTTCGTAAAAGACTGCGCGATGAGCTTCCCCGAAGGCGGCGGCGGGTCCGAGGCTGCGGACGCGCCCGACGAGGCTGCGGAGCCCGAGCCGACCGCATAACGCGCCCAGGCTTCCGGCAGGCTCGCTTCGGGGCTCCCGGCGGCATTCTCTACCAGTTCGAGATAGCGCGCCTGCGGGATGGCCTTCGCCCCCATGGATGCGAGATGGTCGGTCATGAACTGGCAATCGAGCACACGGAATCCGGCGCTCTTCATGCACGCGACCAGCCAGGCGAGCGCCACTTTGCTCGCATCCGGCACGCGGCTGAACATGCTCTCCCCACAAAACACTCGGTCGAAGGCGACGCCGTAAAGACCGCCGACGAGGCGATCGTTTCCGAACTCGTCCGCCTGCCAGCATTCGAAGCTGTGCGCATGGCCCGCATGGTGGAGCGCCTGATAGCTCGCTTCGATGCGGTGGCTGATCCAGCTTTCGGCAAAGGCCTCGCGCGGTTTCGCGCAGGCGGCGATCGTGGCGGCGAAATCCCTGTCGCAGGTGACGCGAAAGCGATCCTGCCGGATGGTCTTGCGCAAGCTCTTGGAAACATGAAACTGATCGAGCGGAAAGATCGCCCGCTCGCGCGGCTCCACCCAGAACACTTCGGGATCGTCCCGGTGATCGGCCATCGGAAACAGGCCAGCGCGATAGGCGGTCAGCAACAGTTCGGGGGGGATCACGGAAGGGGAGGGCGGCGATCCTGGCATAACCGCTGCTCTAGCACTGCAACGGCATGGGAACCCAGCCAAAACCTGATCGCGAAGGACGCGCTTGCCAAGCAAGCCCGCGCCGGGTAGGTGGCGCGACCGGCTGCAGGGGTGTAGCTCAGCTGGTAGAGCATCGGTCTCCAAAACCGAGGGCCACGGGTTCGAATCCTGTCACCCCTGCCATTTTTCCCGAAATCGCCGAAGACCTGAAAGGTCTCACGTCGCCTGCCCCTCAAGGCATGACGATATAGGCCGGGATCTGGTAATTCGACAGCTTCCTGAGCTCCAAATTCCGGGCCTCGCACAATTCGTCCGCCGCCTTTGTCGCCCCTTTGACGAGGCCGTAATCGTCGAGGACGATCAGGCCGCCTTTGACCATATGCGGAGCCAGCGCTTCGAGGGCGAAAGCCGTCGGCTCGTACACGTCGAGGTCGAGGTGGAGCAAAGCCACCTTCGTTGCCGGGTTCTGCCTTAGAAAGGCAGGCAGCGTTTCGAAGAGATCGCCTTCGTGGAGTTCGAGATTGGCGTATCCCTTCTTTTCGACCAGCGTCGCCAAATCATCTTTCGCAATGCCCGGCCCACCGGCGTTCTCGAACCGGTCGATAAAATCGAGATCGTCCTCTCCGCTGATATCGGTTCGCGGGAAGCTGCCGAACGCATCGAAGCCGATCAGCGGGCGGCTGTAATCGTTCTCCAGAGTCGCGCGGAAGGCCGCGAAGCGCATCAGCGACGCGCCCTTGTAGACGCCCGCTTCGATCACCGCGCCGGGCAGATCGGTGATCATCCTGTAGAGTTCGTAATGCGCCAGCAGCTTGGCGATGCGCGACGGATGGCTCTTTAGATAGAAGGCGTTCTCCGCCTCATAGGCGTCGAGATCGGGGTCGGGACGATAGTGAGCCACGGTTGGGGTGTCTTCCTTCTGCGAGGGGGTTCGGCTTTCATCGGGGATTCTGGCACGAGGCGCCTCACAAGGGCAATGCCGGTGGCACATTCCTTCGCTGCCGTAGGGGACAGGGCGAGACACGCTCCCGCCGGAAATATCCGTTGGAGCAGCCGCAAAGGCTGGAGGAGAACGAGGGGGAGCCTTCGCGATCCGCACGGACGCCGCGCGCCCGGAATTAACCTTTCGCTTACCATATTTACCTATCTGCGAATGACCAGAAACCGATGCGCATACTGCGCAGGGTCGATGGATCATCCGGGGCGGTTCATGCGCATACTCTTCTACCTGCCTGTCATCACCCCGTGGTGGTTCGGCGCCATCGTGACGCCTCTGATCGCTCTGCTCGCCCGGCAGCACGAGGTTCACGTGCTGGCGCCGGTGCCCTGGAAGAATACGGGCGTGGGTGAGCGGGAACGGCAGATGTGCGCGCATCTTCCGGTGACCTGGCATATCGTCCACGACGATTCCCATCCGAGCATGCGGACCGATCCCGTCCAGCAGGCCGCGCTTGTCGAGTTCGTCAACACGCTTTCCCCCGACTACGTCCTGTGCCGTTCGGCCGATTGCGAAACGGTCGCTGCGTTTCCCGGCGTGGTGCGCCACATCATGGAAGGCGGGGCCGATCCCCTCAACCTGCCAAGCGACTGGATCGTTTTAAAGGAGCGCCCGTTCGACCATGGGGTCCTCCCGCAATTGGGCGAGGAGGAGCTGGCCGCGCTCGATCGCTTGAGCGGGCCGCTGTGGGACAGGCTCGACCAGTCCGCGACGTCCGACGACGCGATGCGCGAGACGTTCCGCCAAGGGGCGGATCTTCCGAAGGATCGCCCCACGCTTCTTCTGCCGCTCGAATACGAGCACGAGGAGAACTTCTTCCTCATGCACCGGCTCGGAGCGGACACGAATGCGGGGCTGGTCAAAGAGGTGGCGGAAACGATCGGCGACGATTTCTTCCTGGCGATCACCAACCATCCGCTGAACGAAATGCATGTCGACAACCGGGCGATGGAAGCGGCCGTCGCGTCTCTCGGCTCCAAGGCACGCCTGTTTCCCAGCCGCCACCCCAGCGGAGCGAGCATCACGGAAATGCTGCTTCGCATCGCCGACGGCCTGATCGTCTACGATTCCAAGATATTCTCCCTCGCAGGCTATCACGGCGTCGAATTGCTGCGCAGAAGCCGTTTCGAAACGGGAGACTGGCTCAACGCCTATACCGAGTTCGAGGACTTTCTTCCGGCGATCGCGGACAAGCGTGCCCGTACGCCGAACAGGGGCGAGGCGCGCACCTGGCTCGCCCACCACATCGCAAACGACGTCATCGACCCGAGGGACCCCGAACTGACCGCCGCAGGCATCCTCGATCGGATGGACAATCCCGTCGACCCGCAACGGTGGGATCACGGCTTCGCCCATTATTTCGAAACCGCGCAAGGGGTTGCCGCATGAACGCCTTCACCACGATCGAGAAGTTGGCGGATGACTGCGCGATCGGCTGGTTCCGCGAAGTGATCGCCGCAGAACGCGATGCGCTGTCCCGCCTTTTGAATTTGCCGCAACGCGGCGTGGCCGAGACGATCGGGCTGCTTTCCCGGCAGGAACGGCCGATCATATTCATCGGGGTGGGCAAATCGGGCCATATCGCGGCGAAGCTCGCCGCCACCTTTTCGAGCCTGGGTACGGCGGCGCTGTTCCTGAACGCTGCCGAGGCGGCGCATGGCGATCTCGGCGCGGTCGAGCCGGGCAGCACCGTCGTCCTGCTGTCGAACAGCGGATCGACCGAGGAGACCGTGCGTATCCTGCCGCTGTTGAAGGCGCGCGGATGCACGCTGGTCGGGATCATCGGGCGCGCGGATTCGCCATTGGGCCGGGCCGTCGATCACCTAATTCACGCCGAGGTGGAAAGGGAGGCCGACCATCTCGGCATGGCCCCCACGTCCAGCACGACTCTCCATCTCGCGATCGGCGACGCCCTGGCCGTCGCAGTGAGCCGCACCCGCGGATTTACGCGTCAGGATTTCCTCAGGCATCATCCTGCGGGCCTGCTCGGGCGGCAGATGATCCCGGTCGCGACCGTGATGCGGCAGGGCGACGATCTGCCCAAGGTCGCGCCCGATACCGCGCTGGTCGATCTCTTGACGGTCATGTCGAGCAAGCGCATGGGCGCGGCCTGCGTCGTCGATGATGGCGACAGGCTGATCGGTCTGGTCGTCGATGGCGACGTCAGGCGCTATCTTCAAACGGGATGCGGTATCGAGAACGCCAGCGCAGGCGCGCTGATGCGCTCCGACCCTACGAGCATCGCTCTCGATGCGACGCTCGGCGATATGCTGCTCTTGCAGGGAAAGGCCGCGACCGCAAAGCTCGTGCTTCCGGTCATCGACGCTGAGGGCCGCCTTCACGGTATGCTCCACACGAACGATCTGATGCAGGGTTGAGATCATGAACATCGTAGCCTTCGTCCCGGCCAAGGGTCACAGCGAGCGCGTTCCGGGGAAGAACGTGGCCGTTCTCGACGGCGACCATCTCTTCCGCCGCAAGCTGCGCCAGGCGCTCGATTGCCCGGCGATCGGCGAAGTCTGCCTGGACACGGAATCGGCCGAGATCGCCGCGCTGGCCAGCGACCTTCCGGTGGCGCATCTGAACCGTCCCGCAGACCTCGCCAGCAATGCGACCGACGGGCATGAAATGTTCGCCTGGGAATGCAGCCAGCGGCCCGATGCGGATATGTGGGTCCAGCTGCTCTGCACGGCGCCCTTCATCACCGCCGACACGATATCGCGCGCGATCGCGGCGCTTCTTGCCGACCCCGAGGCGGACAGCCTGGTGGGCGTGAGCAGCGCGAAGCAATATTGCTGGGAGGATGGGCAGCCGAGTTACGGTACGGGCCGCATCCCCAACAGCGTGGACCTACCGGTCACCCGGATCGAGGCGATGAGCCTTTACATCGTGCGGCGCCCCCCATCGGGCGAGGTGCCGACACGCCGCTATGGGACCAAGCCGATCCTGTTCGAGCTCGATCCGATGGAACAGATCGATATCAATCGCGCCGAGGATCTCGTCTTTGCCGAGACAGTCAGCGCGGGCCAGCGCGCGGCGGAGGTGACGCGCTTCCGAGCGATGGCTTCGCACCTGTCCTCCACCGTCCTTGCCGATATCTGCAAGGAGAAGGGCATTCCCGGTGTCCTGTCGCCCGATCTCGGGCCGACCAGTGGCGGCAGGCTGCTGGGCCGGGCGAAGACGCTCCAGCTCGCCGCCGTCGGCGCCGGCGATCCGCCCGATGCCTGGAAGGGCATCTACAACGCGCTCGATTCCTATCGTTTCATCCGCCCCGGCGATGTCATCATGGTGGCGACCGATGTGCCGGAGCGCGCCTATTTCGGCGATCTCAACGCCAACCTCGCTATTCGCGCGGGCGCGGTGGGGGCAGTGATCGACGGTGCGACGAGAGATACCGCCGATGTCCGCGCGCTGGGCTTTCCTGTCTATGCGCGCGCCCGGACCTGCAACGATATCAAGTTCGAAGGCACCTTACAGTCGATGAACCGCCCCGTCACCATGGGCGAGGTCGAGGTGCGTAACGACGATGTGGTTTTCGCCGACGAGGATGGCGTCGTCGTGATCCCGCGGGCACGCTGGGCCGAGGTCGAAGCCGCCGCATGGGATGTCATGAGCAACGAGGCCCGCATTCGCATGTATGCCGCCCAGGGCCGCGATGTCGGCGAAATCCTTGCCGAATGCGGCACATTCTGAAGGCCGATCCGATGAAGACCCTTTCCCTCGGCAAGCTCGAAATCGCGAACGACAGGCCCTTCGTCCTGATCGCCGGACCCTGCGCGATGGAAAGCCGCGACCATGCGATGGACATGGCCGCCGCGCTTGCGGAGATGTGCGCGGATCTGAACATCGGCCTCGTCTACAAATCCTCCTTCGACAAGGGTAACCGGACCTCGATCGGCTCGCCGCGCGGTATCGGGATAGACAAGGCGCTCGGTATCTTCGCCGATATCCGCGAACGCTTCGGCTGCCCGGTCATCACCGACGTGCACGAGCCCGGCCAATGCGCCCCGGTGGCCGAAGCGGTCGACGTGCTCCAGATCCCCGCCTTTCTCTGCCGCCAGACCGATCTCCTGGTCGCGGCGGCGAAAACCGGCCGTGCGATCAACATCAAGAAAGGGCAGTTCCTCGCCCCTTGGGACATGACAAACGTGGTCGCCAAGGTCGTGGAGAGCGGCAACGATCGCGTCATGGTGTGCGAGCGGGGGGCGAGTTTCGGCTACAACACGCTGGTCTCCGACATGCGCGCGCTCCCCATTCTGGCGCAGACGGGCTGTCCGGTCGTCTTCGACGCCACCCACTCCGTGCAGCAGCCGGGTGGGCAGGGGGAAAGTTCGGGCGGCCAGCGCGAATTCGTGCCCGTGCTCGCGCGCGCGGCGGTCGCGATCGGAGTGGCCGCGCTGTTCATCGAAACGCACGAAAAACCCGACACCGCACCAAGCGACGGGCCGAATATGGTGCCTCTCGATGAAATGCCCGCCCTGCTGTCGCGATTGAAAGCTTTCGACCAGCTGGCAAAGGGCGCCTGATCACGCGTTTCTGATCGCGGCGACCTCGTCTCCGATCGCCTGAACCCCGATTGCGCGCGACCAGCAGACCGCCGCCAGCCATTGTCGCGTGATCCCAGTGTCGGAGCGAGCGCCGCTCCCTTCAGTCACTTGTCGGAATCAAGCTTTGCGCGATGGCATCGCTGCTGGGGGGCGCCGCCCGGTCCCGCCTCCGGGACCGGGGGATCCCGTCGCCTTCAGGCGTTGGCTTCGTGCGGAACGGCCCGAATATGCGTGTCCGACCCCTGCATCGCGCCGGTCGCCGGCACGCCGTCCTGTCGCGAAACGATCGGCCGGAACACGCAGGCGAGGAGCAGAGGCTCGCCGGTCGCGACGGGCGGGGGAGGGACCATCACGAAGCTGTCCCTGGTCTCGCAGCGGAGCAGTCCCTTCGCCTCTTCGACCATATTCTCGAACAGGGGCTGCGCGTCCCACCGATCGCGACGATATTCGGGCTCGTTGGAGAGGAAATCCTCGACCTTGTAGAAAGTCAGGCTGTCGATCTGCAACCATTCGAACAGGGTGCCGAAATTGAGCGCGAGCGAAAATTGCCCGGTCCCGATCGGAATGGCCGCCATGAAATGTCCGTCATGCGTGCCGGACGCCGTGATCGTTTCGAGGACCGCGTTGTTCTGGTCGGCGAAGATGACCGGAAGATCGATCGTCGCGTCCATGCTGTCGGCGAATGTCAGCGGCAGGCCGAACCGGCGCTGGGCCAAGAGGCTCAGCCTCGTGGCCATTCCCTGCCCCTGCAATTCGGCGGGGAGATACATCCGGTCCGACGCGTTCATGTAGAACAGGCCGCGTTCGCGCAGAGCTTGGCGGGAATGATCCTTGTCGAACAGCTGGCTGGTCTGTTCCGTGCCGAGATTGATGTCGTGTTCGAAGGCTTCGATCACTGCGAGCTCTTCCGGCATGGGCAGGAACATCAGCCGCATCAACGCGGATGCCGCGCCCTGGCGCCACAGCTGCGGTTCGATCGCCCCGTCGGCACGCGTGCGCGCAGCTGGCGCTTCGCGCTGGAAACGCAGGCACCCTTGCTGGACTCGCTCGCGGACCTCGCTCTGGGCGCTTACGATGATGTTCGCCTTGCGGATCGGCGTGCCGTCCGCTTCGTAATCGACCACCGATCCGCTCGGATTGGTGGAGAGCTGTTCGAAGACCGAGACATTCGAGCACATCGCGTCCAGCGTGAAGGCGTCGTGATGATCCGGGCCGATATAGCCGCTCTTGTCGAGACCGTACCGCACGATTTCGCGCATGAGTAGGTATCGTCCGGCGACGTGCGTTTGGAAGCGTTCGCGAAGCAGCGGCTCGACCAGGTTCTGAACCGTCCCGTTATATCCGAGATCGACCATCATGAGCGTGTCGCCCTTGGCCGAGTTGACCGTGCTGCGGACGTGTTCGACGAGCCGATCGGCATAGGCCCGCGACGCGCGCACGACCGATTTGCGCATTTGCCCTCCCTTCAGGGCGGCAAGAACCGCTTCGCGCGCCGTCAGCGGATCGCGGCCTGTGCACAGGCGATCGATTTCCTTTTCGGGCACAAGCATTTGTCGCGCGAGAATATCGCCCGGGGTGTTCTTATCGGCTTCGAGAAACCGGGTCAGCGCGGCATCGTCGCGCAGGGATGCCGCCGTCGCGGTGAAGCGGCTGATCTCGATCGCGTGGGTCGGCTGATCCGGTCGCGCCTGAGCATGGACCAGCCGGGCCAGATGCCCGTCGCGCATCATGAAAAGCCAATGGACCGTCCCGCCGTGTTCGCGCTCGAGCTCCGCCGCTTCGGCCTCGAGCCAGCTATCGAAGCCGTGGAAGATCGGGCCGAGCGTCGTCAGGCCGAGACGCTCTGCCGCGTCTTCCACTTGCGGTTCCAGCAGCGCGAGCGCCGCGCGATGGGGAAGCGCCTGCGCGACAGTCGACGATGACGAGGTATGAATCATCCCGTCCAGCGTCGCTTCGAGCCTCAACCGCTGATCGCACGCTTCGGTGAACTGCTGCAGATGGACGGTGTTGACGCCGAACGGTGCCACGCCTCCCACGTCGGCAACGGCATTGTCGCCGAGATGCAGGATCGTTTCGGGCGGCAGCTTCAGCTTGCGCAGGACATTGCCGTAAAGCCCCTGCGCCTTGGCCTTGCCGAACTGGCTGGAGCAGAAGACCTCATCGATAAGATCGGCGATTTCGCTTCCAGCCGCCATTTCTATGAGGCGGCGCAGCTGGGCGGAATCGAAATAGGTGTCGCTGACGATGACGATCCTGAGGCCGCGTTCCTTCGCCTGCCTCATCAGATCCGCGACGGGTGCGAAGGCGAAACAGTGGCGGGCTTCCACCGCCAGTTCGGCTTCGATCGCGGCTTGGATCGCGGCCTTGTCGGCGTTGGGAAGCAATTGGCGATAGATGTCCGCGATCGCGACCTCGTTGAAATGCCCCCGGCTTTCAACGGCCTGGCGTGCCCGCGCTTCCGCCACGACGCGCTGGACGAGACTGGTATCGGGAAGGGCATGAAAAAGATCGCGCGGCTCGCGCACGTCGCGCCACAGCAGGGTGTCGAAGCAGTCGAGCGACAGGCAGCGCAGGTCTGGCCAGTCGGTGAGCAAGCTTGCGATCTGGTGCGGCTGGATGGCTGATGACATGGTCGATATCCTGTTGGATTGACGAAGGAAGCGGGCGACGAATTCGGAATTGCAGTCCCCGTAAGGGGTAGCCCGGTATGGTTTACGGGAGGTAAACGGCGCATCGCCGCAGCGGCCTGTCGGACCGGCGCGATTGACACGAGACGCGCCGATGCAGCAGCGTGCGATTGAAACGGGATTTGCGAAAGGGACGACGACATGAAGCTGCTGGCCATTCTCGCGGGATCGACTGCGCTTGCCTTCCTGCCGGCAGGCCTCGCCGCTCAGGATGCCCCGCCGCCGGAATCGCAGAGCGCAGGTCCGCAGGCTGCCTCCGCCACCGGGACCGTGCGCGAAGGCCCCGAAAGGCGCTTCACGGGCGCGGACCTGTTCGATCTCGCGATCGCGTCCGATCCGCAGATCAGCCCCGACGGGTCGCGGATCGCCTATGTGCGGCGTTCCAACGACGTCATGAGCGACAGCACGCGCAGCGCGATCTGGCTGGTCGATGCGCGCAGCGGAGAGGAGACGCCGCTCGCCGGACAGGACGGTAACGCCTTTGCGCCCAGCTGGTCGCCGACGGGCGATCGCCTGGCCTATATTTCGACCAGCGGCGGCAGCGCGCAGCTCTGGGTGCGCTTCATGGATGCGGGCGAGGCGGTGCGGCTGACCGGATTGCCGACCGCCCCGTCGAGCATGGCGTGGTCCCCTGACGGGCGCTCGATCGCCTATACGATGCTGGTCGAGGACGATGCGCCGAAGCTCGGCGCCGCGCCCGTGAACCGGCCCGAGGGCGCCGAATGGGCCGAGCCGCTCGAAATCTACGACCTCCTCACCTATCGCGCGGACGGGGCGGGCTATCTGAAGCCGGGCTTTGAGAAGATCTTCGTCATTCCCGCCACCGGCGGCGCGCCGCGCCAGCTCACCTTCGGGCCGAACCATGACGGGGGGCCGCTGTCGTGGTCGCCCGATGGACGCACGATCTATTTCGGCGCGAACCGCAACGAAGACTGGCAGACCGATCCGGTGGAAGGGGAAATCCACGCGCTCGATATCGCGAGCGGGCGCGTGGCGCAGCTGACCAGTCGCGACGGCCCCGATCACAGCCCCCGCGTTTCGCCCGATGGGCGCAGCATCGCCTATCTCGGCTTCGACGATGCGCTCCGCGCCTATGAGAACGACGATCTTTACGTCATGGACCGCGACGGATCGAACCGGCGCCTGTTGACCGCTGACTGGGACTTCAGCCCCACGAATATCGAATGGGATTCCGATGGCCGCGCGATCTATGCGCAATACGATATCGCGGGCGAGACCCGCGTGGCACGCATCGCGCTCGACGGATCGGTTCGCGACGTTGCCGCAGGGCTGTCCGGCGGCGGGTTGGACCGGCCCTACACCGGGGGCAGCTTCTCGGTTTCGGACGGTGACGCGATCGCATCGACCGGAGGGCCGCCGACGCGCCCGGCGGAATTGCGGCTGACGCGAAATGGCGACACGCGCATCCTGACCGATCTCAACCGCTCGCTGCGCGAAGCGAAGGCGATGGGCGAGGTGCGCAAGATCAGCACTGCGTCGAGCCATGACGGGATGCCGATCGAAGGGTGGCTCACTCTCCCGCCCGGCTATGTCGAAGGGCAGCGCGTGCCGCTGATCCTCGAAATCCACGGCGGGCCATTCGCCGCCTACGGCCCGCATTTCGCTACCGACAACCAGCTTTATGCAGCAGCGGGCTATGCCGTGCTTTCACCCAATCCGCGCGGGTCGACCAGCTATGGCGAGGCCTTCGCGAACGCGATCGACAAGACCTATCCCGGTAACGATTATTTCGACCTCATCAGCATCGTCGACGCGGCGATCGCCGAGGGGATCGCGGACCCCGACGCCCTCTTCGTCACCGGCGGATCGGGCGGGGGCGTGCTGACCAGCTGGATCGTTGGGAAGACCGACCGGTTCAAGGCGGCGGCGACCCAGAAGCCAGTCATCAACTGGGCGACGCAGGTGCTGACCGCCGATGGCGCGGCCTTTTTCGGCACCTACTGGCTGGGCGCGCAGCCGTGGGAGGCTCCCGAACTCTACTGGTCGCGATCGCCCCTCTCGCTGGTCGGCAATGTGGAAACGCCCACGCTGGTCGTGGTGGGAAGCGAGGATTATCGCACGCCGGTCAGCGAATCCGAGCAGTATTACACGGCGCTCCGCCTGCGCGGCGTGCCGACCGCTCTGGTCAAGGTCCCCGGTGCCAGCCACGGGAGCATCGCGGCCCGTCCCTCGCACAGCGCCGCCAAGGCAGCGGCGATCCTCGCCTGGTTCGAGCGGTACAGGGACGGTTGGCAACGCTAGGCCATCGCGCCCGACGGCTCAGGCACTGCGCAGCCTGAAGGTCGTGTAACCCGCCGAGATCGCGGCGAAGGTCAGGATGCCGAACAGTTGCATCGCGCCGAAGCCGAAGCTTTCGAACGGCAGTTTGATGGCCGAACTTATCATGAGCGCGCACAGGAAGACGAGCGGGATGCTGGGCTTGCGCATCGTGCCCAGAAACAGCCCGAGCGTGCCGATCACGGACACGGCGAGGAACAGTGCGAACCCCACATAGCCCAGATGGACCGTGATCTCGCGGTAGGTGTTGTGGAAATTGAACCCGCTGCGATTCCCGATCCCGAACTGCCTCCACAACGCCTCGGCTTCGAGATTGCCCGGATGCCAGAACGTGTTGTAGCCGATGCCGAGCCACGGTCGCTCCGCGATCAGGCCATCGGCGACGCGCCAGATATCCGTTCGGCCGGTAAGCGTGGTATCCTTGCCGCTGGCGCCCAGGACGTAATCGAAAATGACGTCCTGAAAATAATAGAATATACCGAACACGATCGCGCTGAAGACGATCGCGAACAGGAACAGGAAGGTTCGCGACTGGGCATCGAGCCGCAAAGTGGCCAGCCAGACGATCGCGCACAGAGACGCGGTCCCGGTGGCGATCGTCGCCGTCGTCGCCTCGGCCAGCCACAGGCTCACTGCGCCCAGCGCGAGGCCGAGAAGGCACGTGATCGCGAGCAACCATTTCCTTTGCGAAGCCGCGTCGGAAAAGAGGCAGATCGCCGCCAAGACGAGTCCCCCGCTCAGCTCGCCCATCGCATTTTTCGAGGCGAGAAGGCCCTGAAAGGCGCGGGGGCCCGTTTGAGGGGATCCGCCGATCCACGACAGAACGGTAAAGACCAGAAACGAGAAGAACACCGCTTTCAGCAGATCGATGCGCCGGACCCCCGATCCCAGGATCAGGGCGACGAGGATCGTCAGCAGGTAGAGGAGACCCGCTTTGGTCGTCTCGCCTGCATCGATCGACCACAGGACCGATCCGATCGCGAAGGCCGGGAGCAGGAGCAGCGGCCAGGTGTCGAGCAAAAGCGATGGCAGACGATCGCGCCGGATCACGCAGTAGACGCCCGTCACCCCAGCCAGGATCAGGGGCGTCAGCGGTCCGATGAAGAGATTGAAGAGGATCGCGAACAGCACCGTGCACACCAGCGCGATATCGATCGCGCTGTCGATCCGCAGATCGCGCCCGGCTGGTCGGGCATGCCCGTATCTCGCTGCCATTTGGGTCACGGCGACCTATCGCTCATCCGTCGCGGGTGAATAGCGATAGCCGTGGACGCGCATGGTCAGCGCCTTTCCCGGCGGCAGATCCCGCCATTTGCCGAGCCACTGGACGAAACCGTCATGGTCGTCGCGCGCCGCCCACATTTCGATGATCGGACGCGTTTTGCCGGTGACGAAATATCCAAGCTCCTCCCTCTCGAAGCGATGGACTAGCTCGTCCTCGACATAGAGCGACGCCCAGCCGGCGGGGATGTCGGCGACAATCTTGAAGCGGACCGTGCAGTTCGAAAAATCCATGCCCTTGAAAACGGATATGGTGGTCTTGCGATGTTCGCCCTCGGGATAGGCGTGCACGCTCAGGTCGAGGCTTTTCCTGCCCGCGAATTCAAAATCGATCTCCTCGCGCCGATCCTGATTGTAGAGCCATAGCGGGGCGACGACCATTCCCTCGCGCATTTCGGGCAGAGTGACTTCGGTTTCCCATGTGCCCCTATCGGCCATCGCGATCCGGCGTTCGGACTTGATCTGCGGCGCGCCCGAAGGATCGAGGCGCAGGATGACGTCACCATTCTCCGCGAGCGACACGTGATCGGATCGCCAGGGGATGCGGCTGAAACCATTGTCCCATTGCGAGGCGTGCCAGGCGGCGCCGTAATTCCACAGGCGCATGTCCGACACGTCGAGCGGGGGAAGATCGCCGCTCGGTTGCGACCGGCAATAGGGGTTTGCAACCGAGCCGGGCGCAGGCTCGGGCGTCAGGACCGTCAGCAGCGATCCACCGGTCGGGGTGTGCGCAAACATCGCCAGAACCGCCGCGCCGACGGCGAGCCCGCCGAGGATCGGGAGGCGGTTAGAGTTCTTGCGAAGGCGAGGCGGGATCATCCGACCGCTTCCTCGTAGCGTCGGTCCCAGAATACGTTTGCATCCTTGGCAGCGAACGTATTCTCGACGGTCCGGCGCGCCTCCCTGCGCAGGGCTCGATAGCCAGCCGGATCGTTCAGATAGCCGACGATGCGCGTCAGCGCGGAACTGGCCAGACGCTCGATTTCATCGGTAAACATCCGCTCGAACCCCGGCGTAGCCCTGTCCGGCGAGGAGCTGTGGATCCAATGGCCATCGGAATCGACCGGCAGCTCGAGCAGGATGCCGTTCCTGTCGTCCTCGATGAATTCGGGCAGTGCGCCCTGGTGCGTGGCGATCATCGGGCAGTAATTGGCCATCGCTTCGATGGCGCTGTAGCCGAACGTATCGCCGAAAGTGGGCAAGAGACAGAAATGCGCGGCTCGCAACAATGTCTGTACCTGATCGTTGGGAAGCGATCGGTAATGGGTTATGTTGCTTCTCTCCAAACGGTCTACCCAGGTCTTGTAATAGTCCTCGCGCGCGGGATCGGTCCAGATATCGCCTCCCATCGCCAGTCCGGAAACGATGGTGATGCGCATATCGACACCCGCCTCCTGCGCGAGTTCGGCCAGGCGGACCGCGACGCACCCGCCCTTGCGGGCGAAATGATGCCCTACGAAGACCAGCTGCAGCGGCGCGTCGAGATCGGGGGCTGGGTCTTCGATGGAGGGGATTTCCAGATTGGGATACCGCATTTCCAGCTTCTCATAAAGCGCGTCCGCCATGTCGCTTCCGGCGTGCATTTTGCGGAAGATTTGTTCGGAGAACTTGGAAATCGCGACGATCCCCCTGCAACGCTTCCCGGCGAGAGATTTGGTCAAAGCCCTGAAATAGGCAGTGGATTCCAGCGAAAAGCCACGCGGCAGGTGGGATTCGAAACCGATCAGATAAGGTTTCCGGCCGATCGGAATGCGATTGAACGCGTGCACGAGATCGTATTTCCGCAAGGATGGAGGGAACATCGTGAAACCCTCGATCCGTTCGTCGATCTTGTTCATCGGCAGGAACGGCCGGTTCGTGATCGCGTGGCGCGATTGCCGGGGGCTGTTGAAGCGCCACGGATACCGCGTCGGTGCGAGGATCCGCAAAGGTCGGGTGCTATGCTCGCGCATCAATTCTCAAACCCCCAGACATCGTTCGATCGGACCCCGCGCCGCTTTATCAGAGATGGGCGGCGCCGCCCGTCACTCCTACAGTCATTCAGACAAAAGACGCTGAGCAATTTCGCGCACGCTGTCGCTCATATCCTCGCGTTGCAAGGCAAGGGCCAGAGTCGCTTCCACGAAACCGAGCTTGCTGCCGCAATCGTAGCGTTTGCCATCGAAAGTGACTGCGTGGAAAGGCTGGTCGCCGATCATCTTGGCCATCGCATCGGTCAGCTGGATCTCGCCGCCCGCACCCTTTTCCTGGTCTTCGAGGATCCGCATCACCTCGGGCTGGAGGATGTAGCGGCCCGATACGATCTTGTTCGAAGGGGCATCGGCCACGGCGGGCTTCTCCACCAGGCCCCTGACTTCCGTCAGATTGCCATCCTCGGCGCCCGGATCGATCACGCCGTAACTCGATACCTCTTCGTGGGGCACCTCCAGCACGCTGACGAGATTGCCTCCCGTCTTCGCATAGGCATCGACCATCTGTTTCATGCAGCCCGCGCCGCCGGGTTCGCCGATCATGAGCTCGTCGGGCAGGAAGATGGCGAAGGGTTCGTCGCCCACCACTGCGCGCGCGCACCAGATCGCATGGCCGAGGCCCATGGGCACCTGCTGGCGCACCGTGATGATGTCGCCCGGCGTCGCGCGGGTCTGGTCGAGCACGCCGAGATCCTTGCCCCGCTCGCCCATCGTCGTCTCGAGTTCGAAGGCGATGTCGAAATGTTCGACGATGGCGGTCTTGCCGCGCCCGGTGACGAAGATCATCTGTTCGATGCCTGCCTCGCGCGCCTCGTCCACCGCATACTGGATCAGCGGTCGATCGACGATCGGAAGCAGTTCCTTCGGCACGGCTTTCGTCGCGGGCAGGAACCGCGTGCCCATGCCGGCTACGGGGAAAACAGCCTTCTTGATCTGTTTGTAGCTCATTGAAAATTCTCCGTGCGAGTCGAAAATCGGGGTCGTCCCAAGACTAGGTCGATGGAGCGATCGCGCCGGGATGCGCGCTGCCCATCGTTCGGCGGACGAGCACCCCATCGACGGCATCCAATCCGATTATCCGGTCTTTACTCATGTGATGACATCCGGGCGGGTCCGCCCCGTTCGGGCTTCCAAATTGGTCAAAGTCCCGGCCACCGTGGTAAGTTCCGCCAGCATGGGGGAAACCTCGGCGTCGAGGTCGCCTGACGGAGGTTCGTATCGTTCGAGATAGATGCGCAGGGTCGCACCGTCGGTGCCGGTGCCGGACAGGCGGAACACGATCCGGGCACCGTCTTCGAAGAAGATGCGGATGCCCTGATTGCGGCTGACCGAATTGTCGACCGGATCAGTGTAGTCGAACTGGTCGGCTCCGCTGATCGCCAGCGCGCCGAACCTTTGGCCGGGAAGGTCGGGCAGCGATCGTTCGAGATCGCGCATCATCTCTTGCGCGATGTCGGTTTCGAGGCCTTCGTAATCGTGGCGGGCATAGTAATTGCGTCCGTATTTCGCCCAGTGCGCCTGCGCGATCTCGGCGACGCTCCTGCCGGTCGCGGCGAGGATGTTGAGCCACAGGAGGACGGCCCACAGACCGTCTTTCTCGCGGACGTGATCGCTACCCGTTCCGGCGCTTTCCTCGCCACAGATCGTGGCCTTGCCGGCATCGAGCAGCGAGCCGAAGAATTTCCACCCCGTTGGGGTTTCGCAGGCGGGGATGCCGAGGCTCTCGGCGACCCGGTCGGCAGCGGCGCTTGTCGGCATCGAACGGGCGATCCCCGCCAGTCCGCGCGCATAGCCTGGCGCCAGATGGGCATTGGCGGCCAGCATGGCGAGCGAATCGGATGGCGTGACGAAGATGCCGCGCCCGATGATCAGGTTCCGGTCACCGTCCCCATCGCTGGCCGCGCCGAAATCGGGTGCATCGTCGGCCATCATCGTCCGATACAGTTCGTCGGCGTGGACGAGGTTGGGATCGGGGTGATGTCCGCCGAAATCCTCCAGCGGGGTGCCGTTCCGCACCGTCCCTTTCTTAAAGCCGAGCCGGTTTTCGAGGATTTCGGTGGCATAGGGCCCGGTGACGGCGTGCATCGCGTCGAACGCCATCGTCAGTCCGTTCGACACCGCTTCTCTGATGGCGGCGAAGTCGAACAGGCTTTCCATCAGGCTGGCATAATCGGCGACCGGGTCGATGACATCGACTACCATGTCGCCGACCGCGATCGAGCCGATCGTGTCGAGATCGATATCGTCCGCGCCCACCGCCATCCAGCGGTCGATCGTTTTCGTGCGGGCGTAGATTGCGTCGGTCACCGCTTCGGGGGCCGGGCCGCCATTGGCGATATTGTATTTGATCCCGAAATCCCCGTCGGGACCGCCGGGATTGTGGCTCGCGGACAGGATCAGGCCGCCGCTCGCGCCGTATTTGCGGATGACGTGACTTGCGGCGGGCGTGGACAGGATTCCTCCCTGGCCGACCAGCGCCCGACCGTATCCATTGGCCGCGGCGATCCGCAAGGCGGCCTGGATCACCGTGCGATTGTGGAACCGCCCGTCGCCCCCGATCACGATGGTGCTGCCATCGGGACGCTCGACCGTATCGAAGATCGCCTGGATGAAATTCTCGGCATACCCGGGCTGCGCGAATTCGCGCACCTTCTTCCTGAGGCCGGACGTTCCGGGCTTCTGACCGTCGAAGGGTTGGGAAGGGTAGCTCTCGATCATGCGATTCCCGTCATTTTAATTTGTGGCGCCGTGAAGCGATCGGCCGCGCCCGGCCTCAATCGAACCTCGTGCTGGTGCGGTAAGCCATGCGCCCCTTCGCTTCGCGCAAGATTGCACGGGAAAATCTCGCCGGACGCGTCAATCCGACCCCTTCGGTCCACCGCCAGCTGGCGCGAGACCGGGCAAGCAGGCCGTGGGGCGCGAGCCCGCATGACGCCATCGCAAGGTGCTTTCGCGCTTCCGTAGCGTCGTCTGCGATGGGGGCGGCGAAAAGCGCTTTGGAAGCTTGGAGGAACTCGTCGAACAATCGTCCGATCCCGATCTCGCGCGCTCGGTTCTTAAGAGAGCCTTCCGCCGACGACGGCATCTGATGGAGCGCGTAGCTCAGCTCATGGGCATAGGCGATCCACGGCTCGGCATTGCGCACCGCCTTGCCGAAGCTGATCGCAGTCAGCATCAGCGCGTTTTCCGGCGACAGGATGCGCGCCGAAGCGCGCCCGATCGCGCGTGTCTCGGCATTCTCGACGAAGCTGTCCAGGTCGCTCGGATACGGCCCGCCCGGCTGTTGCAGCTGGTTGTGCAGATCGATCAGCACCGCGCTCGGATTCGCCGCGGCGAAAGGCGCCTCGCCCAGATAATCGTGCCACCATCTGTCGTCCTTCGGCACCAGACACGTATAGCCCAGCCGTTCTTCGAGCACCTGCGCGGCAGCGCTGTAATGATCCCGGTCCGTATAGACATCGACATCGCTGCCGAAGCGCACATCCATCGATCCATAGACCTGTTCGGCGCGCAACGGGCCCTTGATGACGACATAGGGCAGCCCCTCGTCCGCGAAGGCCTGCGCCAGCTTCGCGATGGTGGTGAGCGCGCGCAGATTGATCGCGAGGATTTCCTGATGCCGCTGTGCGAGTTCGTCGGAGATGCGGCTGGGGATCGCGGTCCCCGACCGGTCGAAACCGCCGCTCAGCAATCCTAGCGTCTTGGTGCCTATCGCCAAGGGCAGGACGGCATCGAGATCATCGCCTTTCCGGTCACCTTCGCGAAGCACCTCGCCCGGACCCGTCCCCATCCAGCCGCGCAGGATGGCAATCAGCGCGAAGACTTCTCGAGACGACGCGGCAATTCCGTGCTCGGGAAGGCCGGAATCGGAGGTCATCGAAGGCGCGATGGGACGTTCCTCTGGGCGTTTGCATGGTAATCGAAGGTATGGCGACCTTATCGCGTATGTCACCCCCGGCGGTGCATTGGCAAGCACGTTGCCGCAGTGCAGCAATGCAGCAAGACGGCAGGAAGGTAGTTCCTACGTAGTGTTACGCTGTCCCACATTGGCACAGCGCTGCCAAACAGGCCCAATTATGGTGCAGTGCAACAGAAATATGGTTGCCAAATAGTTAATTAATTGCGATTGATACGACAGGTCGATTCGGACGGGTTGTATTCGACCTTGCGCAGATACCCGCACACGCCGAACGAAGGAATGATACTATGACCATCAAAGCTACCTACGAGCGCCCCACCTTCAAGAAGGTCGGTTCGATCGAAGCCATCACCAAGAGCACGGCCGTCGGTCGTCGCCTCGATGCGGCCTTCGCGAACAACACTCCCCTCGCGGAAGTGACGCTTTCCTAAGAGCGCTCTCAGCATCTCTAACGAGAAAGGCAACCGCGAAAACGGTTGCCTTTTTTGTTTCTGGGCGCTTGGGAGGGACTGACGTCTGGGGACTTGGATAGATGCCTGATTTGATCGAGAATACTCGTTGGGGCCAGAAGCCCGATGTGGTTTCGTGCACGTTGGAAAGCGGCAATGCGCTGCTGGATCTCTCGTCCAGCAATTATTACACTCTCAACGGCTCCGCCGCGAAAATCTGGGAATGGATCGGTCGTGAGGCGAGCGTCGCAGAGCTCGTCGAGCGTATGATGGAAACGTACGAAGTGGACCGCGAGACCTGTGTTGCCGACGTCAAAGCGATCGTCGCTTCTTTGGAGCAGATGGACCTCATTGTCCCGAGCGTTTGATCGCGTAGTCCGATGGGCGAGGTTGTTTAGGCGGCATTACTTCCTGCTGCTGAAAACCTTGGTGGTCCTCGCCGGTATCCGCATCGTTCTGACATTGCGAAGCTATCGTCCTGTTCTCGCGTGGATCGGGCGCGTTCCCCCTCGCCAAGGACCCCGTATTCCACTCCCCTTGCTGGCCTGGGCCGTCGAACGGATGGCTCCGCTGGTGCCCCATGCCAGTTGCCTGACCCAGGCTTTGACCTTGCGGTATCTCGCTGCGCGCGAAGGGCAGGAGTGCACGATCCGCATCGGCGTCAGGCAGCAGCAGGGCAAGCCGTTCGACGCCCATGCCTGGGTCATCGCCGGCGGCACCGTGATGATCGGCGGCCAGGAAGAGCGGATCGAAGACTTCACGCCGATCGTCGATCTGTGAATTCCACGTCGATTCCTGCTCATGGGCCAGCGCCCGGCCAGGCCTGCCGGATCGAGAAACCTTTCCGCGTCCGCGATCGCGACGGGCGCCCCGGAGGAGTGGAATTGCTTCTCGCGGCGGTGAACATCCGCCTCGACAACTTCGCCGCCATCGCCGAAGCCTGCGGTATTTCTCCTAAAGCCAGCCTCGACGATCTGCTGGCGGCGGGCTGGCGGCGCTGGGGTACGGGCCTTGCGGCGCAGCTTCGGGGCCCGTTCGCCTTCGTCCTGCGCGACCTGACGGACGGCACGATCTATGCCGCGCGCGATCATTTCGGGCTGGCGCCTCTCTTCGTCACCGAAACCGACGACGCCCTGTTTTTCGGGCAAACCTCGCAAAGCCTGCGCATTGCGCTCGGCCGCTCGCCAGCCGACGATCGCACCATGCTCGCCGATTTCATCGCCGGCGCCTATCTCGAACGCGAGCGGACCTTTTTCGAAGGGATCACGCGGTTTGCAGCCGCCCATTGGGCGTTATATCGCCAAGGCGATCGCCAGCGGCAGCGATACTGGTCCCTGTCGGACGTGGCGGCGGACCCGCATCCCGATGCGCCCGTCGAACGGTTCCGGGCCTTGCTCGACCGGTCCGTGGCGCAATGCATCCAGCCGGGCCAAACCGCGCTTATGCTCAGCGGGGGGCTCGATTCCTCGGCGATCGCGGCGTCGGCCTCGCTATCGGGCGCGCAATCGGGTTCGGACCCGCTCGATGCCCTGTCGCTCACTTATCGCGAGACGCCCGGCTGGTGCGACGACCGGCACCTCGCCGCAGTCGCCGCCAGGACCGGGCTAGACCCCGTCGAAGTCGCAGGCGATGTCCACGATCCGCTTCAGGACATGGCGTTCTGGCTGCGCGCGGTCGACGGCCCGCATCTGCCGCGTGGGCATTCGGTGTCGTTCCAGCTGCTCCATCTGGCACGCAGGATGGGCGATGGCGTGGTCCTGTCGGGCCATGGCGGTGACGAGGTGGTGTCCTACGGGTTCGGGCGCCTCAACGAATTGGCGAAACGCGGCGCCTGGTGGCAATTGTGGCGCCAGACGCGCGCCGCTTCGCAACTCTATGGCGACGATCGGCTTGCCCTGTTCCGGCGGTATCTCTCTCACAAACCCTATCTGCGCCGCCTGATCCGACGGCTCGCGCGCAAGGTCGCAGAGGAATCACCGGTGCAGAGGCGCTATCTGAGCGACGATACGGTCCGCGCGATCGAACCCGATCGCTACGATATCCGTCCCGCCGCCGGTCGGCTCGACCATGACGAACGGATGCTCCATCTTGAGGCGCTGGACCACGCCCTGCAGCCCGGTTCGCTCGAGGTGTTCGCCCTGTGCAGCCACGCCGCGGGCGTCGATACCCGCTTGCCGTTCTACGATGTCGAGCTGGTCGAACAGTCCTTCTCCCTGCCATCGGAATGGAAACTGCGCGACGGGTTGTCACGCTATGTCCTGCGGGCCGCCTATCGCGGCGATCTGCCGGACGAGACGTTGAACCGGCGCGACAAGTTCGACTTCACGTCCGCCTTCCTCGCGGGGCTGGTGAGCCAGAAGGACAAGGTGCTCGACCTCACCGATCCGGCGGTCGCCGATCCCTGGGGGCTGGTCGACCGCCGGTCTCTGGCCGACGCGCGTGAAAGCCTGTACCGCAATGGCGCGGGGATCGACTTGGGGGATGCCTTTTTCCTCTGGCGTGTGGCAGTACTGGCCATGTGGGCGGAGATCGCGCACGCGCCCCTTCCCGCCGCCCCCTTTCCCCATTCGGATAATTGAGCGCCATGCACCGATATCGAGCCTTCGGATTGACCATCGGGAGCGATGTGCGCCTCGACGAGCTGGCGCCGCAGCCCGACGAGGGTGCGCCGGTCGACTTGCGCATCGTGCGCTCTGATCTGGGCGAGACCATCCCGCCGCTTGGCCATCATACGCGCTTCGATTTCGAAGGGCCGAACGGTGTCGAGATGATGTGGCCGGGCGCAGCATCGATCAGGATCGAGAACTCTTCGCTGGTGCATATCCAGGCGTTCGAAGGTGCGCCGGAGAATTATCTCGCCTTTCCGCTGCTCGGCCCCGTCATGGGCTGGATGCTGCACATGCGCGGCCTGTTCGTGCTGCACGCCAGCGCGGCGCGGCGCGACGGGCGCTCGGTCGCTTTCCTCGGCGACAAGACCGCCGGCAAATCCACCACGGCATCCGCTTTCCTGAAACACGGATGGGCGCTGATGACGGACGATCTGCTCGCGATCGATTGCGAGGGGGAGGGGCAGCCGCAGATCCAGCCTGCCTTTGCCCAGATGAAGCTGAATGCCGACGCGCCCAATGCCGATATCCCGCACGCGACCATACTGCCGCTGGTGATGGAAGGGTTCGAGAAACGGCAATATAGGCTTCCCGCACTGGCGCAGGAGCCCGCCGACACGGACTGCATCTTCATCCTGCAACGCGGCGGCGACCACCCGCGAATCGAGTGGCTGAGCGCGACGGACGCGATCGAGCCCCTGTTCCGCTACAGCTACAATATCCGGTTCACGCACGCGCCCCTCGCCATGCAGGACCGCGCGCGCCAATTCCGGCAGGCGGCGCGGATCGCTGACACCACGCGCATCGGGCGATTGCACATTCCGCACGATCGCGACCGGCTTGGCGAAACCGTCGCTATGGTGGAGGCCATGCTCTCCGGCGAGGGGAAATGAGTCTCGCGGGGCTGAGGGATTATCTCGCGACGATCTGGGCCGTCGCCGGCGGTCGCCTGCTCGCAGGCATGGGGCTGACGGCGCTTGCCGGGCTGACCGAAGGGCTTTCCCTGGTCATCCTGATCCCCCTGGTCGCGATCGCCATGCCCGGCGGCAGCGGGGTCTTGCGCGATCTCCCGCTTATCGGGGAGACGTTGGCGCGCTGGTCGCCCGATCTGGTGACGCTGCTGATCATTTTCATCGCACTGGTCGTGGCGCAGGCGTTGCTCAGCCGGGCCAAGACTTTGTTCAATCAGCGCACGATCCAGGATGTGAGCGCGCGGTTGAAAACGCGCCTGTTCGAAAGCATCAGCTATGCCCGCTGGGAGGCGCTGCACAATCGCCGCAGCAGCGATATCAATCACGCGCTGACTCACGATATCGACAATGTCATGGGGTCGATCGGCAGCGTGCTGGCGATCGTCCAGGCGTGCCTGATGCTGGCGATCTATCTCGTGCTGGCGCTGCTGATATCCTGGCCCATGGCGCTCTTCGCCTTCATCATCGGCGGGGCGCTGTTCCTCGCTCTCTATCCCCTGCGCCGCCGGGCCAACCGGCACGGCAAGCGGCTGATCGCGATGTATCAGGATCAGAACGCCACCGTGCTGGAGTTCATCGGCAGCATCAGGCTGGCCAAGCTGTTCGCCGCCGAGGACCGGCAGGTGCGCGAATATTCGGGCAATGTCGGGCGCATCAGAGGCGCGGTCCTGGATTTCGCGGCGCTGAGCACCTGGGGCGGAGTGTTCTTCCAGGTCGGCGCGGCGCTGGTGGCGGCGCTGTTCGTCTATCTGGCGATCGCGGTGTTTGCGCTCGATTTCGCCCGCCTCGCGACTCTGCTGGTCGTCTTCGCCCGCATCGCGCCGCGCTTTTCCGCGATCCAGGAAAATGTGCAGACCTTCCTGACCGAAGCACCGGCCTTCGCCAATTATCGCCGCAATGCGGATCATTTCGACGCCCATCGCGAGGAACCGGCACGCTCGGAGATCACGGCGCCGGCCTTGCAGGACAGCATAGTGCTGACCAATGTGGGGATGACCTATTCGGGTGCCGAGACGCCTTCGCTGCGCGATGTCACTCTGGAGATCCCGAAAGGGCAGATCATGGCGATGATCGGCCCATCCGGTAGCGGTAAGAGCACGCTGGCGGATATCATGGCGGGCCTCTTCGCGCCGACTGCGGGCACTATGATGATCGACGGAAACGCGATCGATGCGTCCAACCGGCGCGCCTGGCGGTCGACGGTGGCGAGCGTTCCGCAGGAATCGCAATTGCTCCATGCGACGCTGGCGAGCAATCTTCGGCTCGGCAACGCGCAAGCGACGGACGCCGAGATCTGGGAAGCGCTCGAACGCGCCAATATCGCCGAGCTGGTGCGTGGGCTGCCGGACGGATTGGACACCATCGCCGGGGATCGCGGCACGCGCTTTTCGGGCGGGGAACGGCAGCGTTTCGCTCTGGCCCGTGCCCTGCTGCGCAAGCCGCAATTGCTGATCCTCGACGAGGCGACGAGCGCGCTCGACTGGGAAAACCAGCGCATGATCGTGGCGGCCATTACGGCGCTGCGCGGGGAGCTGACGATCGTGACGATCGCACACCGCCCCTCGCTGGTCGCCTTCGCCGATCACGTCGTCGCGCTGGAGAACGGACGCATCGTCGAACAGGGCAGCTACGAAGATCTGGCGGCACGCGACGAAAGCAAAATCTCCCGAATGATATCGGGTGGCTAGGGCAGGGCGAGGCCCGGCTTAAGCCCGGGCTCTTTCACACCACTTCCGCAGCTCGCGATGGGTCCTGTCGGGAGAGAAATTGCGTTGCGCACAGGCAAGGGCGCGCTGGGCCAGGTCTGTTCGAGCGCTCGACGAACTGGCGAGATCGACAAGGGCATCGGCAAAGATATTGGCGTCGTCGGTCTGAACGACGGCAACACCACAGATATCTTCGACGCCTTGCAATGTGACGGATGTGGCGATCACCGCCTTGCCTTGCGCCAATGCCTCTACGAGCTTGATTTTCAGCCCGGATCCGAAGGTGAGCGGAGAGATCACGACCCCGCTTCTGGTGTAAAGTGCGGCCAGATCGTCGACCAGGCCGAGAAACTCGACACCCTCCCATCCGCGCCCTGCGAATGCGCGGTGGACCGTTCCCGCTATTTTCAAACGACATTTCGGCCGTTTCGCAAGAACCTGGGGCCAGACCGTGTCCAGAAACCATTCCAGGCCCACGATATTCGGTGCGGTGTCGCTGCCGACGAACAGTACCAGATCGTCGGACCCTACCTGAATGTTTTCGACGGGGTCGGCGGGCATGGGTACGAGAACGACTTCGGTATCCGGCACGGTCTCTCGACAGAACGCCGCCTCGGATTCCTGGATCGCGAAAATCGCGTCGGCTTTGGACAGCAAAGCGATTTCATCGTCGCGAGAGATGAGAGCGACGGAATCTGCGGCTCCTCCGGCACGGCTGTGAAACAGGTCGTGCATGATGATCGCTTTGGAGGCGGCGGGAGGAGCCACTTCGAAGGCTGGCGTGCAAAAGATGTAATCCGCAATGATCAAGCGGGTTCGTGGGGACATCGCAGAGGCCAGAAAGGCGAAATCCTCCGGCGACCATTCGCTCGCTACCGCATAAGGAGCCTTGCGATCCGCTACAAACTTTCCCCGCAGGCCGAGTTTTCTCAGCAGCAACAGGGCTGCTCCCCCGAGGAAGCCTTTCCAAACCTTCGGAGAAAGGAACAGCGCCGTCGAACCAGTTTTCACCGCCCCCCTGATCCTATGCTCGGCCATGACGCGCATCTCGGGGAGAAACCGCATGAGAGGCGTTCGCCCTGCGATGACGGGGGAGGGCTGGATCAGTTGGACTTCATAGCCAGCCTTTTCGATCGAGCGTGCGATCGAAAGCAGATAGGTCGAACTGCCATTGGTCGAGCCCAAAAGTCTTTGCTTCGAGACGATTGTCGCGACAGGCCGTTGCGAAGACTTCATGGCTTTTGACAAGCGGAGCTTTCCAACCGGAGAATTTCCGAAGAATTGCGACCACCGCGATCGCCGAGATCGCGGGGGCGCAGGGTAATTTCTACGAAACTAGAAATACCGCTCGCCTACCCGGATCGTGTCGCCGGGCGCCACATAGACGGGACGGCCCGAATCGATGTCGTAGCTTTCCTCCGCCGTCTGGCCCTGACGCAGAATATAGACGGTGTCCTTGTTGGCGCGGTACGTGAAGCCACCGGCCTGCGCGACCGCCTGGACGACGGTCAGCCCGTTCTTGAACGGATATTCGCCCGCATCGGTCACTTCGCCGAGGATGTAGAAGGGCCGGTAATTGAGCACTTCGACCGTGACGCGCGGATCGTTCAGATAGCCTTCGGCGAGGCGATCGCGCAGCAGCTGCTGCAATTCGCCCACGGTCTGGTTCGCCACCGGAATATCGCCCAGAAGCGGAAAGGCGAGATCGCCCTGCGGCGTCACCGAATATTCGCGGCTCAGGCTTTCTTCGCCGAACACCGTGATCGACAATTGGTCGCCCGCGGCGAGGCGGTACACCGTCGGCTGATAGGCGGCGGAGCCCGGCGCGGCGTTGGTGCCGGCACATGCGCTCACGATCGTGAGCAGGAGCGTTGCGAAAAGGGCGCGAAAGACGCTTCTGTGGCCGGGCATGGATCGTCCTGGATATGAGTGGGATGCTTTGACTGCATACGGGAGGTCGCAAAGCTCGACAACCTCCTATCGGGACGCCAGCATCCTGCGAATGCGCGCCTTGAGGGGCAGGGAATAAAGCGCCAGCGCCGCGGGATGGCGGGCGATCTCGAAAGCCGCTGCCAGGGGAGCCCTGCGCTTCAGCGCCTCGATCGACCGAGTGAAGGCCGCGGCGCGCCGCAGGGCCGATCGGCGTCCCCGATAGGCCGGGGATCTTCTCACCGCGTCCGGGAGCAGAGTGGCGATGGTCTCTTCGGCGGCGATCATCCTGTTCAGATGGTCGAGCGAAAGCCGGTGCGAAATCGAATTGGCGTGCTTGCGATACCGATAGCCTGAATAATCAGCGACGGCGTAGCGCAGACCGGCAATCAAGGCGCGGATAACCAGCTCGTCGTCCTCGCCGATCTGGAGCGCCTCGTTGTAGGACAGGTTCGCGCGCCGCATCGCGTCGCGCCGGATCATCGGTTTCAGATATCCCGGGCCGGGCCTGGGGCCGAACAGGCGGGAATCGAGGAAATAGCGGTCGAGATCGAGAAGCGCGTCCCCGTCTCTGGGGGCAATCTCGAACATGGGCTCTTCCGAAATCCCCTCGCCGAACTGGGTCGGATTGTCGGCGACCATGTCGGCCGAGCGTTTCGCGGCGAGGTCCAGCAATCTGCGGCTGCGATCGGGCAGGAGGAGATCGTCCGCATCGAGGATCGCATACCAGCGCCCGCGCATGGCATCGAGCGCGACGTTGCGGGCGCCTGCCGGGCCGCTATTGCGCGGCGTAGCGAGGGCGATGACCCGCGCATCCTCCTCCGCCAGCCTTTGGGCGACCTCGCGGCTGCCATCGGTGCTGCCGTCATCGACGATCAAAACTTCGAGCGTGACGTCCTGCTGCGCGAGGGCGGAGCGGATGGCCGGTTCGAGATAGGCGCCGGCATTGTAGCACGCGACGGCGAAGCTGACGTCGATGGGCTGACCCGCCTGGGCTTTGGTCACGGGCGGACTGCGCGAGGTATCACCTGACATTGCACGAACCTTGGGCCATACTGGCGGGATGGTGTGGCATTTTCGCAAAGGTGGCAGAACGGCCGGAAAGACCGCCAGCACAGCTTCTGGCGAGCGCGTCTACGCTATCGGCGATATTCACGGGCGTCACGACCTGTTTCAGACCCTTGTCCAGAAAGTCGTCGCGCATTGGGAGAGCGGACCGCGCGAAGCCGATACGGTCCACCTCGTCCTGCTTGGCGATATCATCGATCGCGGTGCGGACAGCGCAGCCTGCCTGAAGCTGGCCCACAAGCTCGTGACCGAGTCCGGCGTGCGGCTTCTCAAGGGCAATCACGAGGATCTGCTGCTGAACAGTATTAACGGCAGTCCCATCGCGCAGGACATCTGGCTCGACCATGGCGGCCTCGCCTTCCTCGAAAGCTTCGGGATCGCCCCGCCGCGCCCGGACGAGGACAGCTTCGATTTCGGCGAGCGACTGGGCGCGGCGGTGCCAGGCCATCTGGTCGCCTTGCTGCGCGCCGCGCCGCTGACCTTTCGCAGCGGAGACTATCTCTTCGTCCATGCCGGTGTTCGCCCCGGTATCGCCATCGAGCGGCAGGACGAACAGGACCTCATGTGCATCCGGGAGGATTTCACCGGGTCGGACCGCGATCATGGAGCCATCGTCGTCCACGGCCACACGATCGTCGAGGAGGTCGAATTCCATCCCAACCGGATCGCGATCGACACCGGAGCCTTTGCGAGCCAGCGATTGTCCTGCGTCTGTTTCGACGGAACCGAGCGGGAAACGCTCCACACCTGATTCGCTCACTGCGTCACCTCACTGCGTTACCAGTGCCGCGGTCGCCTCCGCGCTGCCGAGGCAGCGGCTGGTGGAGGCGCGGGGCCAGCGCGAACAATTCCAATAGGCCTGCTGCGTCCGATCGCGCGAGATCTGCACGAAGACGAGGTCCGGCGGCGAATCCACGAGCGTCGCGCGGGTGATCGAAGCCGGAACGGCCGAAGGGTCGCTCCACCCGACGACCCGGCACACCGGTTGTCCCTTGCACACGGCCAGCGCGTCGATCGCCCAGCGACCGGCGGCCATCCCGCTCGTCGGAGCCAGCTGGCGGATGATCGGCGGGGCGACCGAAGCCGGGGCGGCACCACCCGGTTCGGATGATCGGGCGGTTGCATCCTGGGCGATGTCGAGGCCGTCCTCCGACGCTTCGGCCAGCGCTTCCTCAACCGCCTCGCTATCGACCAGCTGATGCGCGGGAAAGAGGCCGGCGAGCGCGGGAATGACCGGCTCTTTCGTCGCTGGAGGACGCCGAAAAGCCGGGCGCGTGCCCCAATAGCCCTTCCAGCGAAAGAACAAATGGGTGCGCACCTCGGTCAGCTTGTCGAGGCTCGCGCTCCAGTAGGGAACCACCCAATCGGTGTGAAAATGGGTCGCGAGGCCGACCCGTTCGTCGACATTGTCGCCCAGCATGGCCATGGCCAGCCCCTGCGCGGAGCGCCAGGCGGCGGCGCCGGGCTGCCTGCGCCGCATCGACCCGTCGCAGGTGAAGGAGAACTGGCACCCCGTGCTGCGTTCCGATCCCTGGAAGACCACGCCGCACACGGTATTGGGAAAGGCCGGGTGCCGTACCCGGTTGAGGACGACCTGCATGACCGCGCTCTGATCGCCGCTGCGACTCCCGGCCTCGTAGAGCCCCGCCGTCGCGAGACAGGCGATCGCCCGATCCCGGTCTGCCCCTTCGAGGCGGGACCGGAAGGCGGGCGCTGCCGGAATGTCGCCCGTGATGAAGGGGCGGCTCTTGTTGATCTCCTGCGCGGTCTCGGGCGTCACCTCCAGCAGTTCCTCCTCCGGTGCGACGGCGCCCGGCAGGCCGATGGTGGGGAGGGCGGGCAGTGCCTGACGCGCGGCTGCGGCGCGCTGGGGCCGCTCGATGGGTTTCGACGCTTCGCGAACCGAATAGGCGAGAAGCGCCGCCGCCGACAGCGCGACGAGCAGCAAAAGCAACAAAACAACTTTAACCGATCTGGTCAAAAAACAACTTTCCTACACGCACATCTAACCGCCATGGTTCGCTCGCAACAAGACTGGAGACCCCCATGGACCGATTCGAGCATTTTGGCGATTGCGTTTCCGATCCGGCACGCCGCGCCGCCCCCGTCATCCCATCGGACGCTCAGCCACTCACCCAGGTTCCGAAGGCGCTGTTCGTCGGTTCGGGAGGCGATATCCGCTTGCGATGCACGGATGATGACGCACCTGTCCTGTTCCGGAACATCCCGTCGGGCTCCATCCTGCCGGTCCGGCCCGCCCATATCCTGTCGGACGGAACGAGCGCCACCGATCTGGTCGGATTGTTCTGATGGAATTTTCTCTCGGCCTCCACCTCGCGCACCGCAATGGCGCGGTCCTTCCGGCCCTGCCGCCCGCCGCCGTGGCCGCGCCCAAGGCGCCTGGCTATCTCGCCGAAGCCGTCGCGCCCTACGCTGCCTATGGCGCGCAGCGCGTGGTTGCGAGCTATGGCGGCCCGCTGTTCACCCTTCGCCGCGCGGATGGGGCGATGTTGGACGTGATGCCGCGAGCGGGCGGCGATTACCCGGATTACGCCGCGATCGACGCGTGGGCGGGACCGGGCATCCCGACAATCGCCACGCTGCACGATCAGTCGGGCAATGGGCGGCATCTGGCGCAAGGCACCATCGCCAACCAACCCGGTTACGACACCGGCCAGCGGTTCGGGAACGCCTGCCCGATCCTGTTCGACGGATACAGCCGCATCGCATCGCCCCAGAACCCGACCCGCGAGCGTTTCCTCGAAGCGAACGGGCTGTCCTTCAATCGCGCGAACATGGCGGTCTTCGTCGCCGCGCAATCGCAGGTTTCGTTCAACAACGCCTATCCACTGGGGTTCGAAAACGCCTCGGGCGGCGACAATGTCGGACTGAACGCGCCCAGCGTGGGCAGTGTCAATTCGATCGGTTCGAACATCAACGGCCAGCCAAGGGGCGTCGATGCCAGCCCCGATACGATCGGGTTTGCGCTGTCGGCCTCGAACCGGCTCTATTTCTCGCAGGGTGCGGTGCTGACGCAGTCAGCCAGCAATGCTGGCACGACGGCCACGCGGTTGAGGATCGGACGCAACGCCGCCGGTCAATCGGCGATGATGGCGCTGTTCGGTGTCGCGCTCTATAATACGGCCCTGTCCCAGGCCGCGGGCGGAACGGTTCGCGACAGCCTGAACACGGCGATCGGAAAGCCGAGCGCATTCGATTATCATGTCCTCTTCATCGGAGACAGCATTACCGAGGGGACCGGATCGCGCAATCTGCTGAACACCGCCCGCTCCATGCGCCTCAACGCCAAGGCGCTGATGACGAATGCGGGTATCCACGGGCAGAAACTGGCCGACGATGCCGCGAACCGAGTCAACCGCTTCGGCAACCAGTTCCGGGCGGGCATCCCGAACGTCGCCTTCATCTCGGGCGGGACCAACGATCTGGCTGCGGGGACGGCGGGGGCCAGCCTCTATTCGGATACGACCACGCCACTCGTTTCCTATCTCAGATCGCTCGGCTTCAAACTGGTGGTCGCCACCATTCTGCCGCGCGCCGACGGGGGCTGGGATGCGGCAGCCGAAAGCAGGCGTGTTGCTTACAACAACGCCGTGCGCGCGAATGCAGCGGGCGCGGATGCCGTGCTGGACCTCACCGCCAATGCGGCGATGGGCAATGGGAATGCAGGCGACGCGGCGAAATACCCCGATGGGCTTCACCCTTCTCCGCTTGGGTACGGTTACCTCGCCGGAGCACCGAGCGGCGCAAACGCCGACCCGCAGACCTATTACGCGAAGCTGCGCGATATCCTGCGGACGACGAGCCTCGGACCCGCCTATAGCCCATGAAGTCGGCCCGGGCGCTGGATCCCCGCCTTAAAGCGGCGTGTAGCGGTAACCGTGGACTGTCATCGTGACCTCCTGGCCGGGCTCGAGGCCCTTCCAACGCCCGGTCCAGGCTTCGAGGCTGGCATGCCCCGGCTGTGTCGCCCAGACCGAGAACATCGGCTTGAACTTGTCGGTCGCGAAATAGCCGAGTTCCTCGCGCGTGAACCGATGCACGACCTTGTTATCGATCAGCATTTCCGTCCAGCCCGCCGTCTGGTTCACGCGGATCCCGAAGCGGGCGCGGCGGCCCGCCCAGCCTTCGCCGGTGGAGATGCGCTTCGTGAGCGTTTTGTGCTGGCCGCCCGGATAGGCGTGGATCGTCACGTCCAGCCCGCGCGTGCCGGCGAATTCGAAATCGAATTCCTCGTGCGTTTTGTGATTGTAGAGCCAGAACGGGGCGACCACCATGCCTTCGCGCAGTGCGGGGATGGTGACGTCCGCTTCCCACAAGCCGCTATCGTAATAGCCGTTGGATTGCTGGCCGATCAGTTCGGGCGCCGCAACCGAATCGAGGACGAAATCGACGTCGCCGTTCTTGCGCGGGCGCACATGGTCGAAGCGCCAGGGATGCGCCCCGAAATCGTTGTTCCACTGCGAGGCGTGCCATTTGGCCGAATAATTCCACAGGCGCATCTCGGACAGATCGAGCGGGGGGAGGGCCTGCTGGGTGCCCGCCGTCGTCACGTCGCCGGGCGTCGTCGGGGTCGGGGTGGGAGTCGGAGAGGGCGTCGGCGCAGGAGCAGGCGCCGGGGCGGGAGCGACGGCGACGGGCTGGGCCAGCGCAGCTTGCGGCGCGGGTTTGGAACCGTCGGCCCCGCATCCGGACACTGTAACGGAAGCGGCCATGACAGCCATAAGGGAACGACGCATCGGGATCTCCACGCACCGGGATTCGGCACAACCGAATCTGAGCGAACGATCCTAATTTCGAGTAAACGGGCCCGGTCTATTTCTGCCGAAAAAACGGGTCAGAGGGCGGCGCTATCGGCCAGCCCGTAACGCGGTGCCCCCGAGCGTGGATTGCCGACCCATTCGACCAGGAACCCGACGGCCCAGCCCAATTGCATCGTCATGGCCGCCACCCCGGCGAGGAGCGCGAAGCCCCCTCCGGCGCGCAATCCGACAAGAATTCCGAAACCGAGGCACAGCACCGCCCAGGCCACGGCGGGCAGGGCGAAGATCGGGTGGGCGAACGCAAGCGGCAGCATGGCGAGCGCGGCAGGCACCGCCAGCGGCACGAGCTGGCGCAGGCGCGGCGTCATGCGGTGCCGGCGCAGATTGCGCGCGCGGCCCTGGCCGTAACAGCGATATTGCCTCCACAACGCGGAAATGCTGGTCCGCGGGAAATAGGTGAGCGCCGCTTTCGGTTCGAGCCAGATCCGCCCGCCCGCCGCGATCTGGCGATGGTCGAGCTCGGCATCTTCGTTGCAGGGCATGGCCTCGCAATATCCGCCGATGCGCCGGAACAGATCGATTGTCATCAGCGCGTGGTGGCCATGTTCCACGAAGCGACCCGCGCCCACATGCCGGTGCGCCGACCCGCCCGTGCCGAGAATACTGTTCTGCGCGGCGGCGGCGGCTTTCTGAAAACCCTTCCGCCCGACCGTTTCCATCGGCACGACCACGGCGGAGGCATCGTGCGCCCGCGCCGCATCGAGCAGGAGAGAGGCGTAATCGTCTGGGTAGAGGCAATGCGCGTCTATCCGCAGCAGCCATTCGTACCCCTCGCCATATTCGCGCACTGCCAGATTGACGCCCGCGCTCTGGATGCGGGCCGGGTTGTCGAGCAGGACGACCCGGCCCGTCTCGGCATAATCGGACACGATCTGGCGGCTTTTATCCGTGCTGCCCCCATCCGCTACGACGAGCAGGTCGATGGCAGCATCGCGGAGCATCTGGGCGAGGAGCTGCGGCAGGTGCGCCTCTTCGTTGAGGCAGGGGATGATGGCGAGCAGGCTCATGCGCGGGCGAGTGCCTTGACGGTGTCTACGAGGCCCCGGCAGTCCCGATCGTCGGCCAGAACCGCGCGGCGGGGAATAGCGCGCACACGGGCTTGGTGCGCGGCGATATCCTCGGGTGTCAGGCGGGCGAGTTCGGCGGCGATCGCGTCCGGGTTCGCGATCAACAGCCCCGCATCGTGAAGGCGCAACCAGCGCCCGACCGCGATATCGGCCAGCGCGATCGGCACGCTGCCATGCGCGAGCGATTCGTAGATGCGATTGGGGAGCAGCCAGCTGCTGTTCAAGCCTTCCTCGAACCAGTCGATCGTCCAGGCGAAATGGCACCGGCCGTAAAGGTCTGGCAGGTCATTGTACCGATAGGGCCCGTGATAGGTGATTCCTTCGGCGCGGGCGGTTTGCCCTTCGAAATCGGTGAACACCGCTGGCGAGGGTTTCCCGGCGATCAGCACCTCGAGCCGATCGGGCATGGCGGCAACAAGGTCCGTCAGCACGGCGAGCGTCTTGCGGCACCTCAGCATTCCGAACCAGCCGATGCGGATCTTGCCGTGGGGATCGGGTTGCGGGATGTTGGGAAAATCCTCCACGCTGTCGACCAGCAGCTTGTTCTCCACCAATTCGACCGGACAATCGAGCGCGGTGTGGGCGAAATGGTTGTCGACGAAGGCCATCGAGGAGGTCCAGAGCAGGTCGACGCGCGGCAAGAGGCGCGCTTCGACGGCGCGCACCAGTTTCGCAAGCGGTCCGGTGCCGACCAGCGTGTGGTGGATGTCGAGGCATTCGTAGACCAGCGGCCGATCGCCGACCACCGCGCGGGCCACGCCCAATTGTTCGAGATTGCGGGCCACCAGCGCATCGCAGTCGCCAAGATATCGCGCGAGATCGCCATGGAACGCGGCGGCGCGCAGAGTCCCCAGTATACGCTGGACCATGGCGGAATCCTGCGTCCGGCCCAGCAGGAACGGTTGCCTGCGCACGATCGCATCGGACAGCTTGGCATCCCGGCAGAATCCGGCCAGCTTCACCTTTGCTCCGCCACGCTCCAGCATGGCGCAGCGCCGTTCCACCGCAGGGTCGTTCAGATTGTGGACGAGATAGCCGATATGCATGTGCGCGCCGTGTTGCCGAAGGAAACAGATTCGGTAAAGAGAGGCGCGGCTGGCGATCCTTCGCCACCCTTCGAGGAGTGTCGATGCGACAGCGCCGCCTTTCTTACCCGAGGGATCGGATATGATCCCGGACAGGTCGGTGGCCGTAATCATCGCCGCCTACAATGTCGCGCCGACCATTCGGGATGCGGTGCGCAGCGCTCTGGATCAAGCCGAAACGGCAGAGGTCGTCGTGGTGGACGATGCTTCTTCGGACGAGACCGCCGCCGTTGTCGACGATCTGGCGCGCGAAGATTCGCGGGTGACGCTGATCCGCCAGCCAATCAACAGTGGCCCCGCCAGGGCGCGCAATCTGGCGATAGAGGCCACGACATCGCCCTTCATCGCCATTCTCGATGGCGACGACATCCTGTTGCCCGGGCGCTTCACGGCGATGTTCGCCGAACCGGATTGGGATTTCTGCGCCGACAACATCGTCTTCTTCACCCGCTTCGACCAGATCGAGGCGATCCGCCGCAGTTTCGCGGACGAGCCTTCGCAAGCGATGGAACTCGATTTTACCAGTTTCGTCGACGGCAATATCCCCCGGCATGGAAAGCCGCGCGGCGAACTCGGCTTTCTGAAGCCTGTCATGCGCCGCGAATTTCTGGTGCGCCACGATCTCGACTATGCCGAGGATTGCCGCCTCGGAGAGGATTTCCTGCTGTATTGCGAGGCGCTCGCCAAGGGGGCGCGCTACCGCGTGATCGCCAATTGCGGTTATGCCGCGCTGGTCCGGGAAAATTCGCTGAGCGGGCTGCATTCGGTGAACGATCTCGCGCAGCTCTATCGCCACGAATCCCGCCTCGCCGACACGCTGGACCTCTCCCGCTCCCAGGAAGATCTCTTGCGGCGAAGGGTTAAGTCGACCAAGCGCCGCCTGCATCACCGCGAAGTCCTCGCGGCGCGGAACGATCAGGGTGTCGTCGCCGGAATAAGGGACGGATTGCGCAAGCCGACCGCGCTCGTGGATATCGCCAAAGACCGCTGGCAGGGGCTCACGGGCAAAGGCGGGCCGCAACCGTTTCGACCGCGCAGCCTCCTGACCCGAGCCGATTTCAGGCGCGACCGATAGCGGCCCGCCATTCGCGCAGAGCGTCCTGCGCGATGGCGAAATCGGGAATGGTCTCGCGCAGGCTCTGATCGGCGGGCTGCGATTGAGCCCGATCGTGCCGGGGCAATCGGCGGCGGAGCAGCGAGACGAGGGCGGACGGCCTGGCCAGCACTTTCAGCGCGGCGACCTTGTCACCCGGCGCCTCGCTCCGCAGCCGCCAGAACAGGCCGCGGTGGATTTGCCCCACGATCGCCGCGCCGAGCGGATTTTTGCGGCCGAGAGCGCGCAAGGCGGCGGTAGTGTCCTTCGCGAGCATTTCGGCAAAGCCGTGCTTGCCCGCGCTCATCCTGCGGCAGGTCGCGATCTCCAGCGGATGCAGCGGCGTATCGGTGGCGATCGCACTGGCCCGCTCGCAATCGTCGAGCGCCGCATCCCACCAGCCGTGCCGGGCGAGGATGCAGGCGCGCTGGAGCAGACCCGCCCGACGTCGCAGCGCGTCGTCGGGACCGGCGAACATCGAGGTGAAAAAGGCTTGCGGCACCAGATCCCGCAGCCGCGCAAAGATCTTGCGGTCGAAATTGACCCACATGGCGTCCGTTTTTCCGGCCTTGTGCTTGATCGCCTTGGGGCCGCGATCGCCATCGTGCTTGCGTTGCAGGAAAACGTCCCTGTCGACATAGACGATCGAGGACGACAGCGCGATGCGGACGAACATCTCGTAATCCTGCGAGCGCAACATGCCGGTATCGAACGGGCCGAGCCGGTCATAGGTGGCGCGCCTCACGAGCGATCCGTTGTGATGGGAGCTCATGTCCTCGAGGAAATGCCGATTGACGCTGCCCGAGGAGAAATCGGGCCAGTATCCGGTGCCCAGATCGATCCGCTGTCCGCCCTTCATGCGGAAGCGGGTATACTGCCCGAAGACCATGTCGGCCCCCGATTGCGTGATGGCGCCGACAAGCGCGTCCACCGCGCCGGGCAGGAGCAGGTCGTCGTCGTCGCAGATCCAGACATATGTCCCGCTCGTCATCTCCATCGCGCGATTGAGCGCGGCGGCTTTGCCGGCATTGTCCTGGCGCACATATCGCAGCCGGTCGAGATAGGGGGCGACCGCGCTTTCGGTGTCGTCGGTCGATCCATCGTCGACGACCAGCAGCTCGTCATCGGCTTGCATCTGCGCGAGCACGGATTCGATCGATTCCGCAATGTAACCGGCGCGGTTGAAGCTCGGCATGATGAAGGAAATGCGCTTCACGAAATAATTCCTGATATTAGGGAACTGGCCCGAAATACTCTTCCAACGCTCTTATTTGCGTGTCGTTGCCGTTGGAAAAGAAGTTATCGTGTTTCAGCGCAACATCTTGAGATGAAGGCCACTCCGTCATGTGAAATGTCTGCGGCGTATTGATGTGTTTCGACATAGCCATTCGAGCACACCAGAAAAACCAGACGTCATCGGCATTCGGCGCCAATTTCAGAAAAAGATCTTCATTTGTCACGACCGGATCGAGAGAGCCTGGAGGATAAAGGCATCCCGCACCCCCTGTCGGGAAAAGAATCTCCCTTTCGTCAGCAGCTTCGCGCCGCGAGGTTTCCAATTCCCACTCATTGTAGGGTAAGAGAAAACCGTCCGATCGGCGCTTGGCCATATGCATCCGATGGCAGGGAATAATCTGACCGCCCGGATAAGTAGCAATCAGGTTTTTCAGCCAATCTTTCGGGTAGTACAGATCGTCATCGGCAGTAACCAGAAAGCTGTCAGGAAAGCTTTCGAGAGCAGGAACCAGTTTCTTGTACGATCTGAGGTCAGCACACGGCCTAATTTCAAGATCGAAGTTCTTAAGATTTTTTACCGAATCTGGAAGTTCGCCCAAATCGCTTTCCGCAAGCCACAAAATCACGAGATCCGGCGAGATCGTCTGATCGAGCAGGCTTTTCAGCGTCTTGTCCAAATCACCGAAGCGAGCGGGGTAGGAGGTCAGAGTCACGACGAGCGGTCTGTCAAGATTGTGCGATTTTTTGTGCGTCTCGCGAGGAAATCGCTCTACGGCTGCGATCGCCTGTGCATGGCGGCGTCGCTCGCGCAATGCGCGCCAGGCCATTTGCATTCGCCATTTGCCGGGAATTCTCATCCCTTGTCGTCTCCGATCGGGGCGGGATGCGCCTCGCGAAAGGGTGGGGACGATGCTGGGGCGTCGGTCAAGGCGATTCTCCCTTTTGCCAGCGAACCGGCGTGCTTCGACCGTCCACCACCTCGCTAGTCCTGCGGAATTCGCCGCGCGGCGCAGCGAGACTATACATACTCGGTCCGAGCGCCTATCATTGTGCACTGCAATATGAAACCCGTGAGATGACCCTGCAAGGCGGCCGCAAGGTGCTGAGAGGCGCAGCCTGGATGGGTGCGGGGCGAATCGTCGTGAATCTGAGCGGCCTGATCAGCACGATCGTGCTGGCGCGCCTGCTTTCGCCCGACGATTTCGGGCTCGTCGCGATCGCCATGGCCGCTGCCGCCGTGGTGGGTTCCATGTCGGAATTGTCGCTGACCCAGGCGCTGGTCCAGTTCGACGATCCGGCGGATGCCGATTATCATTCCGCCTGGACGCTCAACCTCATCCGCGCCCTGGCGATCTCCGCGATCCTCATGGCCGTCGCCTGGCCGATGGCCGCCGCCTATTCCGAACCGCGCCTGATCCCGATTTTCGCGGTCGTTGCCTTCACCGCCGCCGCGCGCGCGCTAGAAAATCCCCGGATCGTCGTGTTCCGGCGCGCTCTCGATTTTCGGCCCGATTTCGAATTCGACGTGGTGGAAAAACTCGTCTCGCTCGTCGTAGCGGTGGCCATCGCCTTCGTGATGCAATCCTACTGGGCGCTGATCCTCGGCAGTGCGGCGGCGACGCTGGCGCGGATCGCGCTGACCTATATCAAAATACCCTACCGTCCGCGCTTCCACCTTTCGCGGTGGCGCGCGCTGATGTCCTTTTCGATCTGGCTGACCTTTGCCGAGATCGTGAAGACGATCAATCTGCGCGCGGTGCCGCTGGTCGCGGGCGCTTTCCTCCCGACCGTGGCGGTGGGCCAGTTTTCGGTTGGCGAGCGGGTGGCATCCATGCCGGTGCGCGAATCGATCGGGGCCTTGCAGGCGACTTTGTTTCCGGCCTTCAGCCGCATGGCGGACGATCTTGGACGGATGCGCGCCGCCTATGTCAGGGCGCAGGCGATGACCAGCCTCGCGGCGCTGCCATTCGGCTTCGGCCTCGCCGCCGTGGCGCAGCCCGTGGTCCTGATCATCCTCGGCGCGAAATGGCTGCCCGCCGTGCCGGTCCTCCAGGCAGTCGCGATCGCCAGCTCGGTCCAGGCGGTCCAGAACGCGCTCCCGCTCGCCATGGCCACGGGCCGGACGAACGAGATCCTGTGGCGCAACGTCCGCTCCTTCCTGATCCAGATGCCCTTGCTTGTCCTCGGCCTCGCCGTCGGACGGGAAAGCGCGCTGGGAGGGCTCGAGGGATTGTCGATCGCCCTGGTGGCGTCCGCCATCGCCAATGCCGCGATCAACATGGCCATGGTCAGAAAACTGGTCGCCAGCCCGCTTCGCGAACAGATCGGCCTGGCGGCGAGGCCGTTTGTGGCTTCGGTCGTAATGGCCGCGCTCGTGCTGCTGCTGGTCGAGACTTTTCCGCCGACGGGGACGGACCTTCCCTCGATTCTGACACTGGCCGCAATCATCGCGGCAGGCGCGGCTGCGTTTGCCGCTTCACTTTTCGCCCTTCACGCCGTATTCGCCGGGCCCGCCAGTGCGGAACGGGAACTTGCGGGCCTCGCACTTGCGGGACTGGCGAAGGCAAGGCCGGGTGCGAAATCATCCCGCCGGATCCGGTAAGCGACGAAGCTCGGGAAAAAGCACACGATATGGCAGGCACAGAACCTCAAGATTTCGATCCCAACGATCCGGGCGATGCCTCGGCGGAGGCGTCTTCGCCTTCCACGGGTGTGCCGCTGCTGCCCGATCCTGGCCTGATCTGGCAGGTTTTCCGCCGCAATCTCGCGCTGTTCTGCATCGTCGTGCTGGCGATCCTCGGCCTGACCGGGGCGATCATGGCGACGCTCACCCCGCAATATTTCGCCGCGGCGAGCGTCCTGATTGAACCTACGTCCGAGCCCATTCGTACGACCGGCCCCAATGCGAGCCAGAATATCGTCGGGGTCGACGAAGTGGATACCGAGATCGCGCTGATCTCCTCCCCCCTGGTGGCGGATCGCGCGGCGGAGCTTTACGCCGATCGCTTCGCGTCTCCCGATGGCGATCCGTTCACTGCCGACGAGATCGAAATGATCGGTCGGCAAATCGGCGCGATCACCAATGTATCGCGGACCGGCGACGTGCGCGTGGTCGACATTTCCGCCGTCAGCGACGATGCGGCCTTCACCGCGGCGGCGGCCAACCTCGTCGCCGAAGCCTATCTCGTCAGCCAGGTCGAGGCGAAGACCGCGCGCAGCGATTCCTCGTCGGAATTCATCAATGCACGCCTGTCCGAATTGCAGCGCAATGCGATTTCGACGCAGGCCGCCGTCGACCAGTATCGCGCCTCGCGCGGGCTCTCCAGCAGCAATAGCGGCACGAATGCCGAACAGGAGGTCTCCAACCTCAACACCGAACTGGCGCAGGCACGCGCCGATCTGGCCGAAAAGCGGGGGCGCTACAATTCCGCACGCCAGCAGCTGACCCGTGGCAGCGGCGGGGCCGATGTGGGCGCGGCGCTGGGATCCGGGACGATCGCCAGCCTGCGCCAGCAGGAAGCGACGGCGAGTGCGCGGCTGGCGGTGTTGCGCGAACGGTACGGGGCGCTTTATCCCGAACGGCGCCAGGTCGAGGAAGAACTGCGCGATATCCGCGCGAGGATCCAGGACGAGATCGACCGGGTCCTCTCCAATCTCGAAGCCGAGGTCGCGACGGCGCAATCGCGCGTCAATTCGCTCGATTCGAGCCGGGGGCGGGCCTTGGGCGTGGTGCGCGGCAACAGCGTCGCGCAGACGGGCCTCAGCGCGTTGGAGCAGAAGGCCGACGCCGCGCAGGCGATCTACGAATCCTTCCTGGAACGCTCGCAGGAATCGGGCGCATTGCGCAACAGCGCCATGCCGGATGCGACCATCGCCTCGCGCGCGATCGTGCCGACCGCGCCGTCCAGTCCGAACTATGTCCTCATCGCGCTGGCCGGATTGGTGTTAGCGCTGAGCGCGGGCCTGTTCGCGATCCTGGTCGCGGAGTATCTGCGCCGCGGCGTCCAGACCAAGCGCGATGTCGAGCGGCGCCTGAAATTGCGCTATGCCGGCGCGATCCCGGCTCTGTCCTCGACCGTGAAGGGGCGCAAGACACTGGAGCCCCCGCACGATTACGTCATCGCGCATTCCCATTCGCTGTTCGCCGAAGCGTTCCGATCGATCCGGACCTTCCTGACGCTGTCTCCCGGCGCCAAGCCGAGGACCATCGCGATCACCTCCGCTTTGCCGGGCGAGGGCAAGACCACCACATCGGTCTGTATTGCACGGACCAGCGCCGCCGAAGGGCTGAACGTCGTCCTCGTCGATGCCGATTTGCGCCGTCGCGGCGCGAGCGTCTTGATGGATTACGACAATGAGCGCGACCTGCGATCCTATCTGACCGGGGAAGCCTCGCTCGACGAATGCCTCAAGATCGATCCCCTGTCCGGCCTTGCCGTCCTGGGGACGCGCGACGTGCCGAGTTCGGCGCACAACCCCCTTACCGAAGCGAAGGTCAGGGAGCTGTTCGACAATCTACGCGAACGGTTCGACATCGTCATCGTCGATACCGCGCCGATCCTCGGCGTGGCGGAAGGGCGCATCCTGGCCAGTGCGGCGGATCGCGTCCTCGTCATCACGCGATGGAAGAAGACGTCGATGCGGGCGGTCGAGGCAGCGGTGATGATGCTGGTGGACGCCAAGGCCAAGATTACGGGCCTGGCGCTGTCGCAGGTCAATATCAGGAAATACGCCAGCACCGGCGATGGCGATGTATACGCCTACACCAAGAAATTCCGGGGTTACTACCAGAACTGATCGCGATCCGATCGATTCGCGGGCGAAAGTGAGGGCAGGATGGCTAGGATATTCGATCGCGCATACCGCCGCAGGCGTGCGCTCTGGGGGGCGGGGGTCTGCCTGACCTGCGTGGCAGCGAGCGCGAGCGCGCAGGATTTCGATCCGCGAACGCGTATCGAGGACCGGCCCCGGCCCGAATTCGCCAGCCCGCCGATCACGATCGGCGCGTTCGAACTGGTTCCGCAGGTCGAAGCGGGGGTCGAATATGTCGACAATCTTTTCGCGTCGGATCTGATCGATGTCGATGACGTCATCGTCTCGGTGCGGCCCAGCCTGTCGGTCACCGATCGTCGTCCGGACCGCGAAATCCGGCTGGATCTGGCAACCGGATACCAGACCTTCCTCAACAACAATTCCGAAGACCGCCTCCAGTTTCTCGCGACCACGCGCTTGCGCTTCGGCCTTGGCACATCGACCCGGCCGTTTGCCGGGGCAGAGATCAGGTTGAACGATTCCAGCCAGTCGCAGGTGACTGTGGGGGGCAATATCAACCAACCGCTGCGCGCCTTTTCGTATGGCGCGAATGCGGGTGTGGCGCAGGATATCGGATCGTTCACGCTCGAAGGAGAAGGGCGGATCGCGCGCAACACATATGACGGCGAATACGTCTTCCGCGATCAGGTCTTCGACGTCGGCTTCGGCGACAACACGCTTTATCAGGGGCGCGGGCGGGTGAGCTATTCGTCCCGGCCGGACCAGCGCATCTATGTCGAGGCCCGGTATGGCCGCTTCGATTATGACGGGACGCTGCCGACTGCGGCGCCTGGGCTTCCGGCGGTGTTCGCGGCGGACCGTTCGGGCGACAATTTTTCGGTGGTCGGCGGAGTCCAGTTCCAAGCGACCGAGTTGCTGTCGTTCGACGGGAATGTCGGATACAGCCGCCTGAGCTATGACGATCCGTCGCAACCGACGATCGACGCCGTCTCGTTCGAGGCCAACGCCTATTACAGCCCCACGCGCCTCACCCGGTTCCAGCTCCAGGCAAGGCGGACGGTCGACGGAACGATCAATCCGCTTTTCAGCAACTTCCTGAGCACCGGTGTCGCCCTGCGTGGCGAACACGAGTTGCGACGCGATCTGATCCTGCGCGGCGATCTCGAATACGTCGAATATTCTGCCGGTGACGTCGGCAATATCGGGGACGAGTTTCGTGCGGTGATCGGCGCTCTCTATTATGTGTCGCCGCGCGTTTCGTTGAACCTTCGTGGAGAAGTGTTCCAGCGTGAGGGCATATCGGAAGGCGATCAGAAGCGGGTGATGGTCTCCGCCGCCTATACTTTCTAACCGGCAACACAATCTTCACCGGATCGAGCCTATTGAAGGGGCATGATCGACACTGGCTTCCTCGCATCCGACCGTGCCTCGATGGCCGGATTGCCCCACCATCCCGAACTCGCGCCCGGCATGTATGACCGCGCGATCCTGCGGGACGGGTCCTATGCTTTCGGCAAGCTCGGCCTGCCGACGATTCTCGGCCTTTCCGCGTGGAGCCTGATCCTGTCCTATCTTTAAGAAGCCGCGAGAGGTTGTCTCAATACGACGCACCGTTGGTGTGAGCGACCAAACACGGTTTACAAATTCCTAACGCCCTCCTATCTGTATGTTGCACCGCAGCATAAAAATAAGGGGCCGATATGGAAATGACCGCGATCAAACGCGAATATCGGGCACCCCAGCTTGGTGCACCGCAAAAATTCGTCATTGCGGACTCGCGCCAGAAGCGATTCGTCGACATGGCGGGCGCTCTCGTCCTGCTCGTGGTTTTCGCTCCGGTAATGCTATTGGTGGCGCTCGCGGTCTTCATCGCCGATCCCGGGCCGGTCCTGTTCCGGCAGAAGCGCATCGGCTTCGATGGCCGCCTGTTCGATTGCTACAAATTCCGTTCCATGGCGACCGATGCCGAAGCGCGACTCGACGCGCTGCTCGCCAGTGATCCGGTGGCGCGCGCCGAGTGGGACAAGGACCACAAGTTGCGCAACGATCCGCGCGTCACCGGAGTCGGACGGTTCCTGCGCAAGAGCAGCCTCGACGAGCTTCCCCAGCTCTGGAGCGTCCTCAAAGGCGATATGAGCCTGGTGGGGCCGCGCCCGATCGTGGAAAAGGAAGCGGTGCGCTACGGTCGCTATCTCCAGCATTACTGCGCCGTTCGCCCGGGTCTGACCGGCCTGTGGCAGATCAGCGGCCGCAACGACGTCAGCTATCGCCGCCGCGTCGCCTATGACGTGCTCTATGTCCGCACCTCGGGCGTATACGACAATCTGCGCATCCTCGTATTGACCGTCCCCTCGGTACTGGCCAGCCGCGGCAGTTACTGATAGGACGAGGTTAGTCTGGCGTTAACCCAGACGCCTCCTTGTTGGGAAACCCATGTCCGAACCGCAAACGCCGACACTGACTCGCAAAGACCGGTTCTTTCCGGCCTTCATGGTGCTCGGGCTGGCGGTCATCCTGGCGCTCGTTTCCTTCTCCGAACAGGATCGTCGCGGTCTTCTGCGCTGGGACCGGCCTTCCGCATTCGCTGCGGGCGACGTGATGCAAGGACCCGACTCCTACGAAATCGCCTATCTGGGCTATGCCCGTTCCTCGCCGCAGTCCTATGGTCTGGTGCGCAAGGCATCTGCGGTGGGCGATCCCGTCACCGGCGCCCGGCGGTCCATTCCCGCGCGCGGTGAACCCTTCGGTCCGGCTGCCGCCGGCGCGCCGCCCTCGCAGCTCGCGTCTCCGCTCGCCTTGGGCGGACCCGCCGGTTCGGGCGGTAATTCGCTGATCGCACCGAGTCCCGGAAACGGCAATTCCGGTCTGACGCCGTTCACGCCCGGCAATCTCGGCGGCATCGGCGCCACTCCGCCCGGTGTGATCGCGCCGATCGCCACCGGCGGCCCGCCGCCTGTTACCGGAGGAGAAACGCCTCCCGTCGTCCCGGCAGTGCCGGAGCCTGCGGCCTGGCTTCTCATGATCCTGGGTGTCGGCGTGTTGGCGGCAGCCTTGCGCTCGAATGCCCGGCGGAATCTGGGCGCTTTCGCTAACGGATAGCATTTCCGGGCATGAGCGAGACGTGCGTCGCGCCGATCCGGTCCAGCAAGTCCAGGCCCAACAGCGATTCGGCGACATCGTCGGATACGAGAACATCGACATCCCTGACAGTCTGATCGCCGATGCTCACGGCGGACACGCGCGCGACCTCCATGCTCGCCACGCCGCCAGCGGTCGCGACCGATGCAGCGCCGATGCGCACCGCTTTCGCGCGCTGTGCATCCCGTTTGCTCAGGATCGTGTGGCTGGCGCCCGTGTCGATGATGAGGCGTGCAGGCGCGGAGGCGAGCGTGGCCGTCAGATAAATCCGGCCAGCCTCACGTTCCGTGGGCGAAAGAACCTTTCCCTGGGCAGGGACAGCATCGCTGGAAATAGCGCCGGTTTCGCTCGGAGCGGTCACCGGGATCGAGACGGGATCGCTGGCTAGCAGCAGCGACCCGCCGAGTGCGGTCATGCCGATGATCGAAAGGCTGCCGAGGTCCCCCATGGTCCGACCGGATAGCAGACTGGATTTAAGGAGGGCTTAAACGGGGTGCGGGGCCCGCCGCCATTCTAGGCGTTCGCGGTGACGTTACCCGCCTGCCTGCGCTCCATCCTGCGGGCATGGGTCCGAAAGGCTGCAAAGGTCAGCAGGAACAGCAGGCCCGCGATCGCAAGGTCGGCTGCGGCGCTGAAGAACGGCCAGCGCGCCGATGCGCGCGACGAAAAGACCACATAGGCGGGCCGGGCGACGCTGTATCCCTCATTCTCGTAAAGGCGCCGCAAGCCGCCCGGAAGCGCCGCGCGGCGCGCCACGCCGGATACTTCCATCATCTGCGCCTCGCTCGCCTCGCGCGTCGGCCTGATCTGGACGAAGGCCCGGATCGTGCGGTCATCCTGCGAGAGAGTGAGCGGCGCGACCCACAGATCCCGACCGGTGACGACGAACCGTTCCCGATAATACCCGATGCGATCCATCCGCACCAAGGCTCGGGTGCGCACGAAATCCCCATTCACGTCCGCATCGTCATCGAGCGCAAGGGCGGTGAAAGGCTTGTCTCCCAAGGTGCCGATCGTCAGTCCGAGGATCCCGGCACCCAGCGCCAGGACGAATGCGAGCCCCGCCAAGGCAGCGAACAGGCGCGCCATCACCGTTTCCCGGACGGAGAGCAGGCCGGCTCTCACGGGCCCGTAATTGCGACGCCTGCGGCGCAGCTTCAAAGCGATGAGGATGATCAGCGGCAATTCGAGCAAAAGGGTCAGGAGCGCGATCGTGGCGACCGGGTACATCTGGTCCCATTCGCGAAACTGCCATTCCGCGAGGGCCGCGAAGACTCCGCGATACATATAGGCCTGCCAGACGAGCACACCGCAGACGAGGATGCCCCAAAGGGCCGCAATGATGCTCAGCGTCCTGACGGACAGCCTGCTGTTGCCGCTCGTATCGCGTGTCCCCGTCATGTCGCCTCCCTGTCTTCAGCCCTTAACGCAGATCGTCGGCACTTGCTCCCCAACCTGGCTGGAATCGGATTTGACCGCTCTGTCGATAGGCTTCGATCATAGCCGCTAATTCATCTTCCGTCGCGCTGGTTTTCAAACGCTCTGCCGCCTCGCGGCGCAGGGCCGACGGATCGGACCGGATTTCCTCGCGGGAAAGCACCCGCCAGCGCCTTCCGCCATAGTCCAGGCTGTCGCCCGGCTGGGCGCTCGCCAAGGAGGCGCTCGGTGCCGCTGCGAGGGTCGCGCTGTCGATGGCGAAGGCTGGTTCATCCTGGCCGGGATAGGCGAGCGTGAGCAGGAAGCGGGCGGCATAGCGCCATGGGTAGGAAGCGATTTCCCGGTCGATGGCGACTTCGACGGGTTCCTCCAGCCCGCCCCTGATGTCGCGGCGCAGAGCCTCCATCAGCAATGTCTCGCGCGCGTCGCGCAGCGCGAAATGGAAGTCTCCCGTCCTCTGCAAGCCGCGTTTCTCCGCTTCCATCGCGAAAACCCTGCGCGCCACGATCGCATCGAGCGCCTCATCGCGGCGCTTTTCGTCGACCTCGTTATCGCCCAGCATCGTTGCGAGTTCGCGGCGGGTGATTTCCGTACCGTCGACATTGGCGATGACCTGCCCTTCGGGCGCAGGGGCTTCGCAAGCGGAAGCCGTGATCAGCGAGACGCAGGCGACCATCGCGCCCAGCGCGCGCTTGCGCCCGCCGCGGCGGGGATGCAGAGCGCGGGAATGCGCACCGTGTTCGACTGGATCAGCGTCATTCTGTTCTGCGCGATCGCGCTTACCCTGCTCCACAGGTCGATGCATCCTCCCTTCAGGGACCGGATTATTGCCTATCTCCCGCCGTCGATCGGCTGCGCGGGCGCCAACTGGCTGGGCAATGAGGGGTATCATATCGCCGCGATCCTTATCCTGATTGCGTCGGCGGCGTATTATCATGTCGTGCTCGATCCGCTGCGGGATTTGCGCGGCGGGGACCGATAAGCAGAGCCCTGTCGGCCTCGTCCTGCGCGTCCACGAAGCGAAGCGCGAATTCCTCGAGCGCTTTTTCGCCTGTGCCTTCGGAAGGATTGGTCGCGGACAGCCGCACCAGGATGCCGTCCCGCGGCTGCGATGCGATTGCGCCGCGCGCGATGGCGAACCGCTGATCCCAGATCCCTTGCGGAAAGCGCCCGCCGATCCGCGCCCAATACAGCAGCTCGTCGGTGCGATCCCCGCGTCGTGCGGTGAGGGTCTGCGCCGGGATCGCGCCGCCTTCGAACGGCAGCATCGCTTTCCCCTCAGCGCCTATCCTGAAGCCCGACGCCGGATAGCAGAACTCCGGGCGGTGCAATTGCGTGGCATAGCTCTGCGCCTGACCATAGGCGATCAGGACGGTCACGCCGGGGGAGGTCGCCGAACCGTAATGCCGCACGGCAAGCGCGTCATAGGAGGATTCCCCCAGATCGTCGGGATTGGCGAGGATGACCGCATCCGCCGGCCCCGCCGTCCACTGCCCGAGTTTTTCCGGCATCAGCGCGTCGAGATCGGGCGAGTACGCGGCTGGTCCCGACCACCCCGGCTTGACTGCGAAGGCGGCGACGCCAGCGCCCGATAAGAGCGAGGCGAGAACGAAGCGGCGCCTGTCGATCACGGTTCGCTCATCCCGGACGGGTGCCTCTGTACGAACAGGCGCACCATGCGGTCGAGCCAGAGCAGGAGCGCCGCGGCGAGCGTGAAGCTGACGAAGCCGGAAAGGGGATGGATCGCCGTGTCGAGGATCGCGCTGCCCTGCCATTTGACCAGCGCCATCAGCGCGACCACCCTGCCGATATTGGCGGCCATGGCGATCGGAATCGCGAAGATCGCGGCCATCCAGGCGCGCGCGACGCTGCGCGTGCGCACCCAATAGGCGTAGAGCACGCTGAGCGAGACGAGCGTGAGCGTCGAATTCGCGCCCGCACACGCATTCTCGATGGCGAGCTCGTATGGACCGATGATGACCACGCCCGGATCAAGCGCCGCGTCGAGGCCGAGCCAGTTTGCCAGCTCCACCGCCCATTCCGCCACGAACTCGCGCAGGACCGCGTTGGCCCCCATCGACAGCGTATAGGGCAGGGGAACCACTAGCGCGAGGAAGAGGAGCGGGAAGGCGCAGCGCCGCACCACCTCCCATCCGCACAGGGCATAGAGAACCGCCACCCCCGCGAGCCATGCCGCCAGCGCGCCCAGGGAAGCCATCGCGATCGCGCTGCCGAAGACAAGCAGCAGCGATGCGAGACTCATTAGCGGGAGCCAGACGACAGGCTGACCCCGTCGCGCCGATCCGCGCGCGCGGGCATAATCGCGCCAGAGCGTATAGCCCCCCAAGGCCAGCACGATCGGTGCAAGCGATCCGGTCTCGCTCCGCCAGTTCGTGCGGACGAGATCGACAAGGGCGGGCGCGGCGAAGATCGCGAATGCCACCGGAAGCAGCGCGCCCTGCCAGGATTTCGCGACCGGGCTTCGTGCCGCACGCACTGGAATTGACCCGGATTTCGCCACCATCGGCCCGTCCTATCAGGCCGCGACAGCGGAGGGAATGACTCACCGATGTGCAGCGCAGGCGCCGCTATCCATGCAGCCATGCGTGAATCCGGCGATCCTGGCCATTGGGGATGCGGCGCCTTTTCGGCTAGAGCGCGTTTATGGGGCAGGATTTCCTCTCGTTTCTGCGGGATGCAGACTGGCTGACGGCAAGCCGGGTCAGGGCCTATGCCGTGATGCTGGGCTTGGCCTCGCTGGGCGTGCTGGTGGCCGCTTTCTTCGAAGCGACCGGCGGGATCGGCAGCGATTTCCTCGCCTTCTGGGGTGCCGGACATGTGGCGGCGGGGGGCGATCCATCGCTCGCCTACGATCTAGGCGCGCAGGAACAGGTGCAGACGGGGACGGGAAGCCGGGGCTGGTTCGCCTTCGTCAATCCGCCGCCCTTCCTGTTCCTCGCCCTCCCGTTCGGTCTCTTACCCTATCCGATCGCCTGGATCGCATGGGTCGCGGTGGGGTACGCATTGTTCGCATGGGCGGGCATCCGCGCCTTCCCGCGCCTCTGGCCGCTCGTTCTGGCCTATCCCGGCGCCCTGATCGCGGCGACCCATGCGCAGACCGGCCTCTTCACCGGCGCGCTGCTGATCGGTGCGGTGACCGTGCTGGACAAATATCCGGTGCGGTCGGGCGCGATGGTGGGGGCGTTGATGGTCAAGCCGCATCTGGCGCTGTTGTGGCCCTTCTGGCTTGCGGCGGGGCGGCGGTGGCGGGCCTTTATCGCGGCGGCGCTGGCCGTACTTGTGCTTGCGCTGACAAGCTGGGCGGCGTTCGGCACGGCGACCTGGCTGGGCTATGGCGAGAGCTGGAATGCGAGCGCCAGTCTGATGAGAAGCGATGCGGCGGAATTCTACCTGCGCATGGTCAGCCTCTACGCGCAGGCGCGGCTTTATCTCGCGCATCCCGTCGCGATCGGCCTGGCCGTTCTTCTGACAGCGGCGACGATCTGGCTCGCCCTGATCTCGTGGCGGCGTTTCGCAGGCGATCCTCGGGGGAGCGCCGCGCTGATGCTGGCGGCGAGCGCGCTCGCGACGCCCTACCTCTTTTCCTACGACCTGCCCTTCCTCCTGTTTCCCACGCTGTTTCTGGTCGAACGGGGATTGCGGCATGGCTTTCGCCCGTTCGAAAAGCTCGCGCTCGTCGGCCTGTATCTTGCACCCTACGGGCTGCGCGCAGCGGCGCTGCCGCTGGGTCTCAATCTGACGCCTCTGGCCTCCATAATGCTGGTCTGGCTGATCTGGAGCCGGGGAGGCCGGGAACCGGATCGCAAGTCTGGCGGTTGAACTGTTCGGACGGAGGGCAGAACTTCAAGGGGAAATCCACCATGTCGAGTTTGTCCTTCCGCAGCAGCCGCCCCGATGGCTGGACCGTTCCCAAGACGGCGCATGATGCCGGATTGCGCCGCCAGGTTTATGGACGGATCCTGCCGATGGAGGAGCCCGGTTTCTGGGCTCGTCTGTTCGGACGCGGCTGAGGCGATTTAAACAGGAAAAAGGGGCCGGAAGCGCGCTGCTTCCGGCCCCTTTTTCGTTTCGGGTCGGGCTGGTCGCCCTGCGGTCAGTATTCTTCCGGCTCTTCCGGCGTATCGGCGAGATGATCCTTGCCCGCCTTGCGATCCCCGCGCGCCAGCTTGAACACCACGCCCGACAAAAGCGCCAGCGCTAGCAGGTTGGGCAACGCCATCGCCGCATTGGAGATGTCGCCGAGGCGCCAGACCAGCTGGCTCGGTTGCGTTGCGCCGACGAAGATGCCGATGCACCAGATCACGCGCCACGCAATGTGCAGTGCCTTTTCCCCGCCGCGCGTCGATCCCGGCACCCGGTCGTAGAGGAAGGTGATCGCGCGTTCGCCGTAATAGCTCCAGGTCAGGAGCGTGGTGAACACGAACAGGATCAGCGCGACGCTGGCGACGAGCGTGCCCAGCGGAATGCCGCCGATCAATGTCGGGAAGGCCGCCGCGAACGCACCGCTGGTGGTCACGAACCCGCTCATCGCGGTGGTGCCCAAGTCGGATTGCCAGACATGGCGGACCGCTTCGCCGTTATAGGTGAAGTCCCCCTCCACGGTCAGGATCACCAGCGCCGTCATGGTGCAGATGATGATCGTGTCGATGAAGGTGCCCAGCATTGCCATGCGGCCCTGCTGTTCGGGATCGTCGGTCTGCGCCACGGCATGGGCGATCGGGGTCGAACCCTGGCCGCTCTCGTTCGAGAACAGGCCGCGCGCCACGCCCGCGCGGATCGCGAGGATGATCGCCGCACCGGCGAAGCCGCCTGTCGCGCTCTGCACGTTGAAGGCCCCGCCGAAGATGCGCCCGAAGGTTTCCGGCAGATCGCCGAAATTGAGGATCAGCGCGATCGCGGCCATCACGATATAGGCGGCGGCCATGAACGGCACGACGCTTTCGGCGACGCGGCCGATCGACTTGATCCCGCCGATGATGACGATGAACACGGTGATCGCCACGATTAGCCCGCCCAGCCAGCGTTCGATGCCGAACAATTCGTTGAGGCCGCTGGCGACCTCGTTCGACTGGATCGAATTGCCGGTGACCAAGGCGCTGAACAGCGTGCCGAGGCAGAACAGGATCGCCAGCCAGGTGTATTTGGGGCCGAGGCCCATCATGATGTAGCTCATCGGACCGCCGCGATAGACGCCGTCCGACGTCTTCTCGCGATAGCGGATGGCGAGCGATCCTTCGGCAAAGCCCAGCGCCATGCCGAACAGCGCCGTCACCCACATCCAGAAGATCGCGCCCGGCCCGCCGAGCGCGATCGCGGTGGCGACGCCGGCGAGGTTGCCGGTCCCGACCTGGCCGGACAAAGCGGTCGAAAGGGCGGCGAAGGGCGAGATTTCGCCCGCGCCCTTGCCCTTGCGGCCCTTGAACAGGCCCGCAAACGCGCTGCCCAGCTTGACGATCGGGTAGAAGCGCAGCCCGATCATGATCCAGGCGCCGACCCCGAGCAGGATCAGGGCCAGTGGCGGGAAGGGGATCACCGCTTCCCCGTTCCAGGTCCCGCCCCAGATGAAGTCGGAGATGTTGGTGACCGGCTCGATCATGCGTTCGCCGAATGACTCTGGCTGGCTGGTTGCCATCTATTCAAAACCCCTCATACGTCCCTTGAAGCGCGGCACGCTAGTCAGGCGGGGCGCGCTTGACCAGCCCTGCGGGCCGTTTTGTCGGTTCGCGGCGCGTGGTGGGGGTGAGGGAAGGGCCGAATCGACGAGCTTGCGTTTCGGCGTCTGCGCGCCTATCAGCGGGGCCGTCTTCCGACATCGGCGGTATCATCCAGCCCCTCCCGATCTTGAATCGGGGCGGCGATGACCCCATCCCGGAAGCCACGACAATTCGATTCGAAAGCGAGTGAGTTCCCGATGGCCGATAACGCTCCCAAGGCTGCGCCGAAACCCGCGACCAAGACGTCGCCTGCGGAATTCGTCAATCAGGTCCGCGCCGAAACGCGCAAGGTCGTCTGGCCGACCCGCGAAGAGACGGTGCGCACCGCGATCTTCGTCTTCATCATGATGGTGATCCTCTCGCTGTTCTTCCTGGGCGTGGATTCGGCCTTCGGCGCGATCGTGCGCTGGCTGCTCACGCTCGCCTGAGGCCGGATACCGGCCACCGACACAGATATTTTGACAGGGTAATTCTTACGATCATGGCACGCTGGTACATCATCCACGCCTATTCCGGTTTCGAGAACAAGGTGCGCGATTCCATCATCGCCGAGGCCGAGCGGCTGGGCCTGTCCGAAGGTGTCGAGGAGGTCGAGGTGCCGACCGAGACCGTGACCGAGGTGAAGCGCGGCAAGAAGGTCCAGGTCGAACGCAAGTTCATGCCCGGCTACGTCCTCGCCAAGCTGAACATGACCGATGACGTCTACCACCTCGTCAAGAACACGCCCAAGGTGACCGGTTTTCTCGGCACCAACAACAAGCCGCAGGCCATTTCCGAGAAGGAAGCGGCGCGCTATTTCGGCGGGGTCGAGGAAGCCAAGGCCGCGCCCAAGAAGCAGGTCGAGGTCGATTACGAGATCGGCGATTCGGTCAAGGTGCTGGACGGCCCCTTCGCGACCTTCAACGGGCTGGTCGAGGAACTCGATTTCGACAAGCAGAAGGTCAAGGTTTCGGTCTCGATCTTCGGGCGCGCCACGCCGGTCGAACTCGATTTCGAACAGGTCGAACTGACCAAGTAGGCAACAGCTCTGAAAATCTTGCGTTTCGCGGAGTTTCCGCTTAACGCGCGCCCTTCCGGGCCTGCGCGCTCGGATACCATCGCGGGAGAACGGTCCAAGGTCGGGCCGTTCGTTCGACCGCTTACCATGAGCCGCCTTCGCCTAGGCGGGCGGCGACAGTGAGAAAGGAGGCCCATCGTGGCCAAGAAGATCGAAGGTTACATCAACCTTCAGGTGCCCGCGGGCGCCGCCAACCCCTCCCCGCCGATCGGCCCTGCGCTGGGTCAGCGCGGCGTCAACATCATGGAATTCTGCAAGGCGTTCAACGCCGCCACGCAGGACCTTGAAAAGAACATGCCGATCCCGACCAAGATCACGGTCTATGCGGATCGCAGCTTCACCTTCATCACGAAGACGCCGCCGGCGAGCTTCCTGTTGAAGAAGGCCGCCAATCTGAAGTCGGGTTCGAAGGAGCCGGGCAAGGTTTCGGCCGGAACCATCAAGGCGAGCGCCGTGCGCGAAATCGCCGAGACCAAGATGGCGGATCTGAACGCCAACGACATCGATCAGGCGATGAAGATCATCGCCGGCAGCGCCCGTTCCATGGGCCTCGAAGTGGTGGAGGGCTGATCATGGCCAAGCAGACCAAGCGCCAGCAGACGCTCGCCAAGCTCGACAACGAGAAGCTCTACACCGTCGACGAAGCGCTCGCCACTCTGCGCGAGCACAAGTCGAAGTTCGACGAGACGGTAGAAGTCGCGATGAATCTCGGCGTCGATCCGCGCCACGCCGACCAGATGGTCCGCGGCATGGTGTCGCTGCCCTCGGGCACCGGCAAGGACGTCCGCGTCGCCGTGTTCGCGCGCGGCGACAACGCCGACAAGGCGACTGCCGCCGGCGCCGACAAGGTCGGTGCCGAAGATCTCATGGAAGACATGCAGAACGGCAATCTCGACTATGACCGCGTGATCGCGACGCCAGACATGATGGGCGTGGTCGGTCGCCTGGGTAAGGTGCTCGGCCCCAAGGGCCTGATGCCGAACCCCAAGCTCGGCACCGTGACGCCGAACGTGGAACAGGCCGTGAAGGACGCCAAGGGCGGCCAGGTCGAATTCCGCGTGGAAAAGCAGGGCATCATCCATTCGGGCATCGGCAAGCTGTCGTTCAAGGATGAGGACCTGAAGACCAACTTCAAGGCGCTCACCGACGCGATCGTCAAGGCGAAGCCTTCGGGCGCGAAGGGCAAGTATGTCCGCAAGGTCACGCTGACCAGCTCGATGGGTCCGGGCCTCAAGGTCGACCTCGGCGAGGTCGCCGGCGCCTGATATCTCACCCGCTTTTTCGAGCGTGCCGAATAGAGAAAAGGGGCTCCTGCCGATCCGGTGGGGGCCCCTTTTCATATGTCGGAACCGGCCTCCCGTTTCAGCCGTTCCGTAACCAAGATATGGAGAGCGTTTTATGGCCGGGATTTGGAGTGTCGTCGTTATCGTGGGGCCGATCATCCTGATCGCCGCGATCATTTATGCCTGGCTGCGCAATCGCAACGCCAGCAAGGCCAATCTGCGCCAGGCCGATCGCGCGACGGAACGGCTTCAGGAAAAGATCGAACGGGATCAGACGCCCGTCTGAGTATTACCGTCGCACGGGATCCGAAGCTTAGCGATTGAGCGCGCGCCGAACCCAGTTTTCGGCGCGCCCCCTTATGATCCGCTTCCCCGCATCGACCGCGCCCTCGAAAGCGGTGTATGCCGCAAGTATCGTGGCATTGCGCCAATGCGGCTCGAGCAGGACGAAGGAACAGCACGGCAGGCTGCCGGTCCCGAACAGCGCCTTGTGCGCACCGTCGCCCTCGGTGAAATCGAAATGGGTGAAGCGTTCCTCGGCGAAGAGGCTTTCCAGGGCCGCCATTTGCAGGACCGTGCCGGGAGAAAGATCCGCATGATCGGGATCGTAGCCGAGATAGGCGTAGATCAGCGTCGTCCCGTCGATCGGCAGATAGAGATAGGCGACCGGCTCGCCCTTCAGGAACAGCAGGAAGGCGCGGACCTCGTCGCGCGTCGCTGCGGCCAATATCGCGCGCCAGGATTGTGCATCGTCGGGCAGGGCGGCATCGAGCAAGCGCGCCTGATAGGTCCTGCGCGCCAGAGGGGCCGCAAGGTCGAGAAAGGCGGCGATCTCCGTCTCGCCCCGATAGGTGCGCAGGTCCAGCCTGCCACCATCGGCCTTTTCGAACCGGCGGCGTTTGCGGCGCAGGGTGGAACGCGTCTTTCCTGAGAACCGCGCGAGATAGGCCTCGTACCCGCCCTCCATAGTGATGAAATGGCGCCGATAGTGCTGCACCGCGCCGAAACGATGCCGAGGAAATTGCGCCCGCCAATATGCGATATCGGACGGTGGCGCAGAGAGGATGCGCAGCCCGTCCTGGCTCCTTGCGTCACCGATCCCGCCTGCGGGCCGCGGGCGCTGCCCTTGCGTAAGATCGTCGAGAGAATAGGCGATATCGGTCAAATGGCGATCGAACCGCAGCAGGCGCCGCGAACCGATCGTGAAGGCGATCGTGACCGGATCGGGATTGTCCATCAGCTCGACCGCATCGGTCTCAGGCGCCGTAAAGCGCGTTCGAAACCGCCTGTTCCGCATAGCGCATACCGGTCGAGAAGGGGCCCGACACAGGCGGTTCCGGCATGGCCTTGCGATCGAACAGGCGACTTGGCGGATTGTCGCGATAGGTAGCCGTCCGAACGCCGCGCAGGGCCTTCAGCGTGCGGCACAAGCCCTCGAACCGATTGCGCACGATCCGGTTGACCGAGAGGCGGCGGCGATTGACGAGTTCGAAACTGTGCGAAACGAAGGTGAAATTCGGCAGCCCGGTCTCGCGCGCATGGACGATCGCGGTGGTCATTTCGCGCAAGGACAGCGCCGTGATCTGCGCGTGGCCCAGTTTTCCGGTCGCATCGCGGATGCAACCGGTGGGCACTTCGATCACACCCTCCATCAGCGTCGGCTGCGTCGTCTGTTCGCACAGCGGGATGTCGCAATGGCCATCGGCAATGGCAGGGGTGAAGCTCGTATCGTATTCGATATCGAGCTCGTCGAGGGCGCGCAGCGTGTCGCGATTGGCGCCGTAATTTCCGGCCCGGAATGCGCATGGCCGCGGCGCACCCGCCGCCATCAGCGTGTTGCGCGCCCATTCGAGAATGCGGCATTGCTCCTCGAACGGGAAATCCTTGATATTATGGCCTGCCAGGCTTGAAAACGGGGTATCGGCCCCGGCATGGGCGAGCCATTCGGTATGGCAGTGCAATTGGACGTCCTGCCCCGCCGCGAGAATGGGGGCGACGACATCCTCGATCGCGGCGGTACCCCAGACGAGGGCGGGCATCGGATCGACGAAGAAGACCCCGCGCTGTCCATATCGCTTCAGCAGCGCGAGCTTGTGCGGGAGGCCCAGCGGGCCGTCTGGCGTGATACCGACGATGGACCGCGCGAAGTTCTCCGCCCGGTCGACCGGGCACGGACGATGCGCGAGCGACGAGGAATATTCCGTGTCCACCGTGATATAGACGTCAGTCATATCACCCGTGTTTAGAGAAATAGGGTTTCGATTTATTTTACGCCTCTTCTCAGGCGGTCAGATGCCGCCGGGCGTGAAGTCGTATCCCGCCGCGCTCAAGGCATCGCACAGGGCGTGGACGCAGGCTGCCAGTTCCGTCTCATCGGTCGAGCGGACGACGAAATTCGCGCCCACGCGGCCTTCGCGAAAGAAGGGATAGCTGCCGATCTGGCAGTTTTCGTGCGCCTTTTCGACTTCGCGCAGGATCTCGGCGACTTCGCTCTCCGCGGTCCAGCAGCCGATCGTCTCCGCCTTCAACGGCGCGCCGCCCTCCAGCGTGCCGGTCAGCGCATCGAGCATTCCGGCTGTAATGTGCGGGACGCCCGCCATCAGGTGGATATTGCCGCATTTGATCCCCGGCGCGCCCGACATGCGATTGGGAATGAGATCCGATCCTTTGGGAACGCGCGCCATGCGCAGCCGCGCCTCAGTCAGCCCGCCGGGCTTGTCGGCGTAATAGCGTTCGAGGATCGCGCGCGCTTCGGGATGGACGATGACGGGCACGCCCAAAGCCTCGGCCACGGCATCCACGGTGATGTCGTCATGGGTCGGGCCGATCCCGCCGGTGGTAAAGAGATAATCGTAGTTTTCGCGCAGAGCGTTCACCGCTTCGACGATCCGCTCCATCACGTCGGCGACGACGCGCACTTCCGAAAGGCGAATGCCTTGGACCTGCAACCAGCTGGCGACCTGGGCGATGTTCTTGTCGTGGGTGCGCCCGGAGAGGATTTCATCGCCGATCACGAGGAGGCCGGCGGTGTAGATGCGGTCGGTTTGCGTGTCTGAGGTCATGATCTGGGGCGTAACCGAGCCGGTTTCGCTTCGCCAGCCCCTTGCGCCCTCGGCCCCGCTCCCAACAGTCTCCAAAACCGCGGTGTAACCGCTTGCCAAGCTATCGCGGTTTGCTATCGGCACCTCCGTTTTCGGCAGCGATCACGGAATTGACGACATGGTACAAGGCGGGTCCAAGGAAGCTGCCCGGCGGCAGCGCGCGCGTCGCGAAAACCGCATCCGCAAGTTCGGCAAGCTTGCAGTCGCGGTGGGCGGGATAATCGTGGCCGGGTTCGCCGGTTTCCTCCTTATCGACTGACCATCGGCGCCAACCCCCACCTGCATCACGCAGGTTCGAGGCGGGCCATCTCTTTGTCGGAAGCGGCATCGTCGGGTCGCCGCAGCTCCAATATCCCGTCCGCGATCGGATCGTTCGCCATGCGCTTGCGATCGGTCACGTATTCCTGGTTGAGACGCCAGGGATAGGCGACAGCGTTGCGGGGCATCAGATGCTTCGAACGCTGGATATATCCGCTCGAAAAATCGAAGATATCGTCCTCCACCAGATCGTGGTCGGCGGCGAGGACCGGCTCGGCGATCGTCGCGCCGGTCTGGCGCATCTGTTCGAGGACGCGGCAGATGAAATCGGCGTTGATGTCCGACCGCAGCGTCCAGCTGGCGTTGAGATAGCCGAAAACGACCGCCAGATTCGGTAGATTCGAGAACATGCAGCCTTTGTAATAGAACCGCTCGGCCAGATCGACCGGCCTGCCGTCCTGGCTGATCGCGATCTTGCCAGCGACCGCGAGCTTGAGGCCGGTCGCGGTGACGACGATATCGGCGGGCACGTGCGTATTGTCCGTCAGGCGGACGCCGCCCTTCTCGAAAGCCGCGATGTGGCCGGTGACGATATCGGCTCGCCCCTGCTTCATCGCTTCGAACAGATCGTCGTCGGGGATCAGGCAGAGCCGCTGGTCCCAAGGATCGTAGGGCGGGGTGAAGCTGGCGCGGTCGTAATCCGGCCCCAGCGCCTTTTCGATCCGCTTGTGGAGGAATTGCTTCATCTTTTCAGGCTTGGTGCGCGCACGCTTGAAGCCGAGATGCTGGAGCGTGATGTTCTTCCAGCGGGTGATGCGATAGGCGAGCTTTTCCGGCAGGACCTTGCGCAAAGCATTCGCGATGCGATCCTTCGCCGGGCGGCTGAACATCCAGGTCGGCGTGCGCTGCAGCATGGTGACCTTGGCAGCGCGCGAAGGGCCCTTCGCCATGGACGGCACCAGCGTCACCGCCGTCGCGCCCGATCCGATCACCACCACCTGCTTGCCCGCGTAATCGAGATCGTCGGGCCAGAATTGGGGATGCACGACGCGCCCTTCGAAGGCGCCGAGATCGAAGCCCGGATCGTAGGCCTCGTCGTAATCGTAATAGCCTGATCCGAGATAGAGCCAGTTGGCCGTCAGGTGCTTGCGATCGCCATCATCGGTTTCGACCGTGACGTGCCAGCAGGCGTCCGCCTCGCGCCAGTCGGCGGCGATGACGGTGTGGCCCGTGCGGATGTGCTGGCGGATGCCGCGTTCGTCCACGATCCGGTTGAGATAGTCGAGGATGGATGGCCCGTCGGCGATCGATTTCTCGTGCCGCCAGGGTTCGAAGTCGAAGCCGAGCGTATGCATGTCGCTGTCCGAGCGGATGCCGGGATAGCGGAATAGGTCCCAGGTCCCGCCCAGATTGGCGCGGCGTTCGAGAATGGCGTAGCTGTGATGCGGCGCCTTGTCCTTCATGTGGGCGGCCATGCCGATCCCGGAGATCCCCGCTCCTACGATCAGGACATCGAAATCGGTCTTCTCTGTCGGGCCTGCCATGTCGTTATCTCCCATTCTCCCTGACGGTTTATAGGCTTGCGGGCGGCCTTGCTACCCCGTTGCCATATGCAACCGATCGTAAGGCCCGGAAATCAGCGCCGTTGCGCTTGGCGGGCTGCTGCGCCACAGAGAGCGGAAGATCCCGGAAAAAGATTGAAGTGAGGCGCAGATGGCGGAAGATGGTTTCATGAAGGTGTCGCGCCGCGGCGTGCTGGCGGGCGGGGTCGCTTCGGCCGCGGTCGGCCAGGCCTCGATCCTGCGAGCTCAGGATTCCTCGACCGGCGGAGCGGCGAAACAGGCCAAGGTGCCCGTCAGGCTGACGGTCAACGGCACGCCGCAGGAGCTCGAGCTCGACAGCCGCACCACGCTGCTCGACACTCTGCGCGAACATCTCAAGCTCACCGGGAGCAAGAAGGGCTGCGATCACGGTCAGTGCGGCGCCTGCACGGTCATGGTCAACGGCACGCGGATCAATTCCTGCCTCAGCCTCGCGGTCCAGCACCAGGGCGACGAGATCACGACGATCGAAGGCCTCGGCAGCCCCGAGGATCTTCATCCCATGCAGGCCGCCTTCGTCGAACATGACGGGTATCAATGCGGCTATTGCACGCCGGGCCAGATCTGTTCCGCGGTCGCCGTGCTGGAAGAGATCCGAAACGGTATTCCGAGCCACGTGACCGAGGACCTGACCGGACGCATGCGCGCCACCGAAATGGAAATGCGCGAGCGGATGAGCGGCAATATCTGCCGCTGCGGCGCCTATTCCAACATCGCCGAGGCGATGGCCCAGGTCGCGAAAGGATAAGACGATGCGCAGTTTCACCTACGAACGCGCCGCCAGCCCCGCCGAAGCGGCACGGGCCGTGGCGACCACGCAGGGCGCCAAGTTCATTGCGGGCGGCACCAACCTGATCGACCTGATGAAGCTGGAGATCGAGACGCCGACGCATCTCGTCGACGTGCAGGATCTGGGGCTCGACCGGGTCGAGGAAACCGAAGAGGGTGGCCTCAGGATCGGCACTTTCGTGTCCAACACCGCGCTGTCCGCCCATCCGCGCGTGCGCGAGGATTACGCGGTGCTGACCCGCGCGATCCAGGCGGGCGCATCGGGCCAGCTGAGAAACAAGGCGTCGACGGGCGGCAATCTGCTTCAGCGCACGCGTTGCGCCTATTTCTACGACACGAATATGCCGTGCAACAAAAGGAAGCCCGGCGATGGCTGCGCAGCGATCGACGGCTTCTCGCGCCAATTGGGCGTGATCGGAACCTCCGACAGCTGCATCGCGACCTATCCGGGCGACATGGCGGTGGCGATGCGCGCGCTCGACGCGGTGGTGGAGACGGTGAAGCCCGATGGCACCGCCCGGGCGATCCCGGTGGCCGATTTCCATCGCCTCTGGGGCGATACGCCGCATATCGAAACCGCGCTCGAACCGGGCGAGATGATCACCCATGTTCGCCTGCCCACGCCGCTCGGCGGGCAGCATTTCTACCACAAGGTCCGCGACCGGCGCAGCTACGCCTATGCGCTGGTATCGGTCGCGGCGGTGATCCAATCGGACGGGACGGGCAGAGTCGCGTTCGGCGGCGTCGCGCCCAAGCCATGGCGCAGTGAAGCGGCGGACGCGCAATTGCCCAATGGCGCGGCGGCGGTCGTGCGGACGGCTTTCGCCGATGCGCGTCCGACCGAACAGAACGCTTTCAAGATCCCGCTCGCGGAGCGGACGCTGGCGGGCATTCTCGCCGAGATGAGGAGCTAAGCTCGTGGAATTCAACGCTCCCGCAGGTGAGAACCTGTTCGACCGCGCGAAGATCGTCGGCAAATCGACGCCGCGCATCGATGGCCCGCTCAAGGTCTCGGGCCGCGCGCCCTATGCTGCCGAGCGGCATGATGTCGCCGCCAACCAGGCCTATGGCTGGATCGTCGGCGCGGGGATCGCCAAGGGCCGCATCCGCGCGATGGACCTCGACGAAGCGCGCCGTGCTCCCGGCGTGATCGCGATCGTCGCCGCGACCGAGCATGAGCCGGTCGCGAGCAGCGATTTCAACTATGCGCCGCTGTTCGGCGGGCGCGAAGTCTCGCATTACCACCAGGCCAGCGCGGTCGTCGTGGCCGAGACCTTCGAACAGGCGCGCGCCGCTGCCGGGTTGATCCGCACCAGCTATACGAATGGCGAGGGTACGTTCGACCTCAAGAAAGCCGCTCCGGGCGCACCGCTGGCGAGCGATCGTCCTTCGGACAGCGCGAAGATCGGCGATTTCGACGCCGCCTTCGCCGCGGCGCCGGTCAAGGTGGACGAGCGCTACACCACGCCGGATGAAGCGCATGCCATGATGGAACCTTTCGCCACCATTGCGGCTTGGGACGGGCCGAAGCTGACCGTGTGGACCTCCAACCAGATGATCGAATGGAGCCGCCAGGCGCTGGCTTCGATCCTGAAAATGGATGCCGACAATATTCGCGTCGATTCCCCCTATATCGGCGGCGGTTTCGGCGGGAAGCTGTTCGTGCGCTCGGATGCGGTGATGGCTGCACTCGGGGCGAAGGCGGCGAAGCGTCCGGTCAAGATCGCGATGCAGCGACCCTTGATGTTCAACAATGCGACGCACCGCCACGCCACCATGCAGCGCCTGCGTATCGGTGCGGAGCGGGACGGTCGCATCGTGGCGATCGGGCACGAGAACTGGTCGGGCAACATCACCGGCGAAGCGGGCGAGAACGCCACGCTCCAGACGCCCAAACTCTATAGCGGCGCCAACCGCCTGATCGCGAACCACATCGCGCAGCTCGACTTGCCCGAAGGCAACGCCATGCGCGCGCCGGGCGAACTGCCGGGCCATCTGGCTCTCGAAGTCGCGATGGACGAACTGGCCGAGAAGCTGGGCATGGACCCGGTCGAACTCAGGATCGTCAACGATACGCAAGGCATGGTTCCCGGAGAGCCCGACACCAAGCTGTCCGATCGCAATCTAACGCGGTGCCTGCGCGAAGGGGCCGACATGTTCGGCTGGTCGAAGCGGGAAGCGCGCCCCGGACGGAGCCGCAAGGGTCGTTGGCTGACGGGTATGGGTGTCGCGGCGGGCTATCGCGCGGCGCCGACGATGAAATCGGGCGCGCGGGTCCGCATGACCGATCGCGGGCAATTGGTCGTCGAAACCGACATGACCGATATCGGCACCGGCACCTATACCATCCTCGCCCAGACTGCCGCGGAGACGATGGGCCTGCCGCTCGACGCGGTGCGCGTCGAATTGGGCGATTCGAGCTTTCCGGTGTCAGCCGGCTCGGGCGGTCAGTGGGGCGCGGCGAGTTCGACGGCGGGCGTCTATGCCGCCTGTGTGGCGCTGCGCCGGATGATCGGAGAGAAGCTCGGCTTCGATGCGGATGCCGCCACCTTCGATGGCGGTCGCGCGACGCTTGGCGTCGAGAGCTGGTCTATCCGCGACGCGGGCGCGCTGACGGCGGAGGATTCGATGACCTTCGGCGAGTTCAAGAAGGACTACGATGTTGGCACCTATGCGGGCCATTTCGCCGAGGTGAAGGTCGATGCCTATACGGGCGAGACCTACATCACCCGGATGCTGGCGGTGTGCGATGCCGGGCGTATCCTCAATCCGCTTTCGGCGCGCAGCCAGGTGATCGGCGGCATGGTGATGGCGGCAGGCGCGGCGCTGACCGAAGACCTCCATGTCGACAAGCGCTTCGGCTTCTTCGCCAATCACGATCTCGCCGGATACGAAGTGCCGGTCCATGCCGATATTCCGCATCAGGAATGCGTGTTCCTCGACACGCTCGATCCGGTCTCGACGCCCCTGAAGGCCAAGGGTGTCGGCGAGCTCGGGATTTGCGGGCCGGGTGCGGCGGTGGCGAATGCGATTTACAACGCGACTGGTATTCGCGTGCGCGATTATCCGCTGACGCTCGACAAATATCTTGATCGCCTGCCCGCGATCGCCTGAGCGTGTTGGACGAGCCGGACAAGGATAGGGCTGCCACCGGCCCCGGCTGGCTCGTGTCCGGGCTGGAAGACGATATCCGCCCGCACATGTTCGCCGCTGCCGACCGGGGCGAATCCTTTGCGCTGGCGACGATCGTCGCGGCGGATGGTGGGCCTCGACCCGTCGGCGCGCAGATGGTGGTGACCGAAGACGCGAGTTGGGGTTTCCTGTCGGGTGGATGCATCGAGGATGACGTGGCGCTCAACGCCCGCGGAACCATCGCCGACGGCGCGGCGCGCCGCCTCGTTTATGGCGAAGGCAGCCCGTTCGTCGATATCCGCCTGCCCTGCGGTGGCCGGATCGAGGTCATGATCGAGCGGGTCGAGGCGGACGATAGCGCAGTCGCGGCTTTGCGGTCGCTCACTGCGCAACGCATACCTGCCCTGTGGTCCAGCGATGGAGAGGTGCGAAGCTGCGTACCCGTCGAGCTGGTCAGCGAAGACGCCCCGATCCGCAAGCTCTACGAACCGGTCCAGCGCCTGATCGTCATCGGCTCGGATCCCTTTGCGCTCGCGATCGGTGGTATGGGGCAGACGCTCGGCTGGGATGTCACGCTGCTCAGCCCGTTCGGCCCCTCTGAAGAAGCCCCGTTCGGCCTCCGATGCGACCGGCGCGCGCTCGACGAGGCCTTGAACGATCTCGCCCTCGATCGCTGGACGGCGGTCGCGGTGGCGACGCACGATCTCGATCTCGACGAGCGGGCGCTGGTCCCGGCCTTGCGGTCGGATGCGGGTTATGTCGGTGTACTCGGCTCGCGGCGCAAGCTTGCCGAGCGGATCGAACGGCTCGCCAAGGCAGGCCTGTCGCAGGCGCAGATCGACCGGCTGCGCGCCCCCATCGGACTCGCCATACCGGCGCGCTCGCCGTGGGAGGTGGCGGTGTCGGTTATCGCGGAAGTGATCGCGGCGCGTGACGCATGACACTCTGACAGGCTGCCACGCTCTCGTGCTGGCCGCAGGCGCGGGCACGCGTTTCGACGGGGCGAAATTGCTGGCTGATTTTCGCGGCGAGGCGTTGGTGCGCCATGCGGTCCGCGCCATGCTCGCCAGCCGGGTCGAGCGCGTGACCGTCGTGCTCGGAGCGCTCGGAGACGAGGTGGCTGCTGCGCTCGCCGACCTCGCGTCACCGCGCCTTGAAACTGTCGATTGCCCCGACTGGCAGGAGGGGCTTTCGGCCTCGCTGCGATGCGGAATCGCGGCGCTCCCGCCCGATTGCCGCGCCGTGGCGGTCGCTCTGGGCGATATGCCTCTGATCGATCCCGGCCTTGCCGACACCGCATTGGGTTATGTCTTGACCGGCGCGCCAGCCGTACTCCCGCAATTCAGAAACCGGCCCGCGCATCCGGTCGCGCTGTCTCCGACCGTGTTCGACCGCCTGAAGCGCCTATCCGGCGATCGCGGCGCGCGCGCAGCTCTAAAGCGGCTTCCCGGCATCGTGCATTTGGAAACCGACGATCCCGGATCGGCCCGCGATATCGATACGCGGGCCGATCTGGCACGATTCAGCTAGAACGAGCAGGCGGTCCCTTCGGGCAGCGCAACCCGCTCTACTTTGGCGAGCGAGAAGGTCAGCGGCGCTGCGGTGCGGATCGTCAAAGAATCGCCTGCGCCCTCACCGACTGGGGCAAGACAGGCGGGCGTCAGCAGCATTTCGCGCCAGCCCTTGCCCGCCGCCAGCGTCAGCCCGGTGGTGAGATCAGTCGTGGCGCTGCCGCTGGAGGCGCGGACCGGGCCCGAAGGCGCGGCTTCGAGCGAATAGGAAATTCGGAACGATCCGCTGCCTTCGCCCTGCAATGTCAGCGACGATCCGGCTGCCATTGCGATCCGGCGGGCATCTTCCTGACGATCCTTGTCGACACCGATCGCGGTAACGCCGCCGCCGGTTCCGCGCAGGTTCGGCAGGTCGGTGCCGCCTGCCATCGCGACGATCCCGTTGGCGAGCCGCCCATTGCCATACCACTCAGCCGCAGCTCCTCCGCTAAGGAACGCGCAGGTTTCGTCGAGCTTGGCCATCGGCGCTGTTTCGCCGAGCGCGCGACCGTAGCCCAAGGGGAAGAGCGCGCCCTGCGCCGAATTGAGCGGCGTGCCCTCGCAAGTCGCGGGCCAGCTGAAGGAAAGCTTACCCGTCGCAGGGCGCGCGCCGAACAACACGTCGGCCACGCCCGCTCCTTCGCTGCCAGGGAGCCACGAGGCGACGAAGGCGTCGGCGGCATTCAGCTCGCGGTTCATCCACAAGGGGCGGCCGGAGAGGAAGACCGCAACCGTCGGCACGCCTTCGCTATCGAACTTGCGTAGCAGCTCCAGCCCCTCGTCGTCGGGGAAGACCAGCGTCTTCCGGTCGCCCGCGAATTCTGCATAGGGCTCTTCGCCGAACACCACCACGGCGACATCGGGCTTGGCAGTGTAGCTGCCGTCTTCGGATAGCGTCGCGCTGCCCCCGCCGGAGCGGGCGGCCTGTTCGATGCCGGAAAAGATCGAAGTCGCGCCGAGGAACATGTCGTTGTCGAGTTCGAGCCCGCCCTGCCAGGTCAGCGTCCAGCCGCCCGAAGCCTGCGCGATGCTGTCCGCGGCAGTCCCCGCGACCAGCACGTTCGTCCCCGCCGCGAAAGGCAGGACGCCGTCATTCTTCAGGAGAACCTGCGATTTCGCCACCGCCTCGCGCGCGATGGCGCGGTGTTCGGGCGAGCCGAGCTTGGTGATGTCGCCCGCATTGGCGCGCTCGGACGGTTTCCGCGCGTTTGGCCCCAGCAGACCTGCCGCCTGCTTGACGCGCAACACGCGCGTCACAGCCTCGTCCACGCGCGCCATCGGGATGGTCCCGTCGCGCACCTGAGAGACCAGCGAGGTGTGCAGCGCCACCGCATCGTCGGGCACCATGTAGATGTCGAGGCCCGCCATCAGCGATTGCGGGCAATTGCTGACCGTGCAGCCCGCGACCTGGCCGTGGCCGTTCCAGTCGCCGACGACGAGGCCATCGAAGCCCATCTCTCCGCGCAGCACGCCGGTGAGAAGCGCCTCGTTGCCGTGCATCTTCTTGCCGTTGATCGAGTTGAAGCTGGCCATGATCGTCTCGACCCCGGCGGCGATGGCTGCCGGGTAGGGGACTGCGTGGATGCTCTTCAGCGCAGCGATGTCGCCATTGACGTCGCCCTGGTCGACGCCCTGATCGGTGCCGCCATCGCCGAAGAAGTGCTTGGCGGTGGCGATGACGCGTCCTTCGCCGAGGAAATCGTCCGCGCCCTTGCGGCCCTGCAGACCTTCGACCAGCGCCGCGCCCATGGTGGCGACGAGGCGCGGGTCTTCGGAATAGCTTTCATAGGTGCGCCCCCAGCGATCGTCCTGCGCGACGGCGACCGTGGGGGAGAAATTCCAGTCGATCCCGGTAACCTCGATCTCGACCGCGGTGGCGTGGCCGATGCGGCGCACCAGGTCGGCGTCGCGCGTCGCGCCGAGGCCGATATTATGGGGGAAGATGGTCGCGCCGATGACGTTGGTGTGTCCGTGGACGGCATCGGTGCCCCAGATCGTCGGGATTGCGGGCTCACCATTGGGGAGGGGGGCGGTCGATGCGTCCCACATTTCGTCGGCTAGGCGCAGCCACTCGCCGGCGGGTGCGAATTCCTCGCCATAGGGGCCGCCATTGCCGCCGTTCAGATAACTGCCCCAGCGATACCGGCGCATTTCCTCAGGGGTGACCGTGTTGATCTGCGGCTGGATCAGCTGGGCGATCTTGTTTTCCAGCGTCATGCGCGAAACGAGGTCCGCGATCTGCGCTTCGCCGGTCAGCCGGGCGGTCGCGACGGGTGCGACGGGCGTTTCGCTTGCGGGGACGGTGGCGCAGCCTGCCAGCGTTGCCGCCCCTGTCATCGCCAATGCTGATGCCAAGGCCAGTTTGCCCGAACCTCTAAGACCGGTGAGCCGGTTGCGCTTCGCCATTTTCGTATCTCCCAAGATCATGACCGTTTCAGGCGCGTTTAACGCCTTTGAGATGCGGCGCCGGTGCGGTCGAACCACGCTCGACCAGACTGCCTTCGACATCGATCACCGCATCCGGTGCCGCATCGCTGCGGGATCGGATGATCAGTTCGACGGCGCGCGAAATCGTCTCGGCGATCGGCTGGTCCACGGCCGTCAGCGGCGGATCGGTGAAGCGCACGATCGGCGTGTTGTCGAAGCTGACGACCGACAGGTCGCGCGGAACCGAAAGACCCAGCTCCCGCGCCACGTCCAGCGTCGCCAGCGCCATCTGGTCGCTGCTGGCGACGATGGCGGTGGGGGGATCATCCTGCGTCAGCAGAGTGCGGGCCGCGTCCGATCCGCTTTCGAAACCGAAATCGCCAGCGGCGCACAGGCCTTCATGCGGCAAGCCCGCTTCGCTCAGCGCCTGTCGCCATCCTTCGACGCGCCAGGCGCTGAGGCTGTAAGCGTCGGGTCCGGCGATCATGCCGATCCGCGTATGGCCTAGCTCGATCAGGCGGCGTGTCGCGTCGAACGCATTGCGGGCGTCGCCCATCGTCAGGGCAAAGCCGGGACCGGGCGCGATCGAGCCGATGCGCGCGAACGGAATGCCGCGATCCGCGAGAAGCCCGGTGATGAGCGCGTTTTCGGAGTGCGGCGGGGTCAGCACTACGCCATCGGGCTGCAAGGCCATAAGCGCGGCGCTCAATTCCCGTTCGACATGATCGCTGTGCGTGTCGATCAGTTCGACGATCATGCGATAGCCATGCTCCGCACACGTCAGCATCCCGCCGAGCAGCATCTGGTCGACCCAGTCGGTCCCGCGCCGCTCCCGCCAGTCCGCGATCGTGCGTTCGCGATCGTTCAGCGCCATGATCAGATAGCTGCGCGATCCGCTCATTCTTTGCGCGGCGATGGATGGCGTGTAGCCGAGCTTGTCGATCGAGGCCTGGACGCGCTCCTTCATGGCCGGGCGCACGTTCGGCTCGTTATTGATGACGCGGCTGACCGTCTGGAGCGAAACCCCGGCGTCGGCGGCGACATGCTTGATGGTGACGGATTGTCGGCGTCGCGCCATGGATTATCGAGCCTTGTTGCAGGCGTTCGCGCTAGACGCGGTATCGGGGCATTGCCACACCCGAACCCAATCGACTTCCATCTGCTTGGGATAGCCGGTCTCGTCGACACCCTTCTGGCCGCGCTCTTCGGACAGTTTGCCGCCCACCGCGAGGTTCAAGAGCAGGTGGAAGCGTTTGTCGAAAGGGGCATCGGGCGCGTTGGAGCCGCTCGACCACCATTTGTCGTTGGTCTGGCTGGCATAGACCTGCCCGTCATAGGTCCAGTCGATCCGGCCCGGCGCCCAGACGATCCCGAAGGTATGGGACCCGTCGAGGACGCTGGCTGCGTGGGTTTCTGTGCTGGCGAGCGCGTTATCCGGCCACTGCCCGCCGAAATGCAGCGTGCCGAGGATCGTGTCCTCGCGCCCACTGGGACAGTCGGCACACGCGACGCCGAGATTGACCGCTTCGAGAATGTCGATTTCACCCGATGCCGCCCAGGTGCCGTAATCCTGGTCCTCCGGCAGCATCCAGATCGCTGGCCAGGTTCCCTGACCTTGCGGCAGCTTGGCGCGCACCTCGATCCGGCCATAGGTCCACGCGGCCTTACCGCGGGTGACCATCCGTGCCGAGGTGAAAGGCTTGGTCGCCTGCGCGTTCGGATCGCGATCCCCATTGCGCATATGCGGGGGCCAGGCGGGGCCGGAATACTCTTCCTTGCGCGCGGTGATGATCAGCCGCCCGTCCGCGACGCGGGCGTTCTCGGTGCGATCGGTGTAGCACTGCCGCTCGTCATTGCCGCCGCCCCAGCAATCGACGTCGAAATCCCATTTCGCGGGGTCGATCCGGGTGCCGTCGAATTCGTCCGACCAGACCAATTGCCACCCTTCCTCGCGCCCCGGCATCCGTGTGGTGCCGGGGGCGGGGAGAGCGACTTTTGCGATCGAGACCTTTTCCCGCTCGATCGGGTCCAGCGGCTCGGCGAGCGTGCTGCACCCGCTCGCACCGATCAGGGCCGCTCCCAGGAGAGCGGTGCTGCGAACAGACATCATGGCGGTCCTCCCGATTGTCCGGCGGCTCCGATCAGAAATCGAAGCGCGCCAGGAACGTATAGCGGCGATCGTTGCGGAAGGCGGAGCGCGTGATGCGGTTGCCGTCGAAGTCGATCTGGGTGCTCGTCCGCGTGACCTCGTCGAGCAGGTTCACGCCCTGGATCCCCAGCTTGATCTGCGGGGTCAGCGTATAGAAGATCGACGCGTCGAGCTGGCCCGTCGCCTCGCCATAGACGGGCGAGAACGGGAAGATCACGTCGCGCGGCGTCTGCAGATAGTCCGAGCGCCAGTTATAGGCCGCGCGGACCGACAGAGCGTCATCCTCGTAGAACACAGTCGCATTGACGGTATGCTTCGATACACCCGGCTGCGGCAGATCGCCGAAGACGTCGCCCGAGCTGCTAAAGTCCTTCGAATCGATATAGGTGTAGGTCAGCTGCGTCCCGAGATTGCCGAGCGGTCCGGGCAGGAATTCGAACACGTCCTGATAGGCGAGTTCGACACCCTGAAGCTTTGCGGAACCGAAATTGATCGGGCCGTTGACTTCGACATCGGTCGACACGCCGCTGGGCGAGGTGAAGTTCCGCACCGTCGGGCCGTTTCCGAACAGATTGTCGAAATCCTTGTAGAAGAAGGCCGCCGTGATCGAGCCGACATCGTCGAAGTAATATTCGAAACTGAGGTCATAATTCCACGCCGTGATCGGCCCGAGCAGGCGGTTGCCGGTCGCAATCTGGAACAGCGGCCCCGTCTCCAGCGCACCGGCTAGTTCCAGCGCACGGGTGTTGTCGCCGATCGCACCGCCGGTGCGGAAGGCCGCAAGATCGGGACGCGAGATGGCCTTGGAGACCGCGGCACGCGCCAGCAATCCGCCACCGAAATCGAGTTTGATGTTACCGGCAGGCAGCCAGTTGTCGAATTCGATATTGGCGTTGTCGCGGATCGTCTCTCCGGTGAAGACCGATGCGAACTCCGCCTTGCGGGCAGGCGAGAGCTTGCAATAGCTCGGTGTGTCCTGGCCCTGCTGGACATTCCCGCACGCCGCGTTGATCTCACCCACGGTCACGCGGTTGTCGCCGTTCGTGTCGAAGAAATTGCCGAAGGGGAAGTTGATCTCGCCCTGCGTGCGAACCGTGGTCTGAACGTAGCGGGCGCCGATATTGCCGGACAGTTCCCAACCATTGCCGAACACCGTGCCGAAATCGAGACGCGCATAATAGGCGTCGGTCGCCTCCTCCACGTCGGAGATCTCGCCGGGAAGGAAGACGGTGCCGGGAACGAGGCCGGAGCGATTGTAGATCGGGCCCCAGGCATTCGGCGTCAGCGTGAAATCGGTGATGGCTTTCGCGCGCGCTTCGGCGGTGCCGTTCAGATATTCGTCGACGAGATTGTCGCCGCCGAAGAAGAAGGCTGAACCGTCACCAAGCGGAGTGGGCGCATTGCCGCGTTGGAAATTGTTGCCGAACGGATTGCGGACCTGCGAGCTTTCGGGGAAGTCGAACGCATAGGCGCCGCCGCAACCGAAGCGCTGGAAATCGCCGCAATTCCAATTGCCGCCGCGACCCGTCCAGGGGGCACCCAGATTGCCCCAATTGGAGAAGTTGGCGCTGCGCGTTACGCGGTTGCGATCGGCGAAGCGCGCACCGAAGCGTGCGGTCTTGAAGAAGCCGTCATCGCTGATGTCGTATTCGGCATCGGCGCGCATGCTGGTGAGGTCGCCTTCGTTGCGGACCTGATTGTCGATCAGGAACCAGTAGAAGGTAGCCGCGGGATCGGTGAAGTAACCGGTCGAATCGCCCATCGTGCCCGGCTCGAAGAACTGGACCTGCGGCGTCTCGCCCGAATTGTCGATGAAGAGATCGGTATAGGTCTGCATCGCGGCGATGAAGCCGTTTTCGTTGCGATCCGAATTGATGCGCTGCAGTTCGATGTTGAAGCGCAGGCGATCGCTCGGCTCGAGCTGAATGTCGATCGAGTAATCTTCGGTCTTCGCGTCGTCTTCGCGCTGGAAGCGGAGCAGCTCGGTCGGGATGCCGAACCCGCCATTGAAGGGCTGGGGCTGCGTCAGCGACCCGCTCTGGAAGATGCCGTCCTTGAAGGTCGGCGTGGTGCCGGGAACGGGAATCGGGAACAGCGCATCGTCGTTGACGAGCGCCAGCGCGGCGAATTCGTTGAGCGTGCCTTCGGTTTCGGCACGCAGGTATTCAAGCGTGACGAGCGCACGGCCGTCATTGCTTTCCCACTGGGCGACGCCCGAATAGGCATTGCGATCGCGCGTCAGGTCCGTGGTGCGGACGCCCGCGCCCTTGGGAACCACGACCGAGCCGGGGGGCGGGAAGTTCGAGGCGTCGAAGTTCGGATCGCCGAAATAGCCGCCCGAGCCGACATTAACGACGCGCAGACACGGCCCGTCGAGCGTGTCGGCGCGATAGCAGGGGTCAGTGATCTGCGAGGCATCGGTGCGCGTAACCAGTTCCTGCTGCGCATAGCCGAACTGGAGGCCGAACGTGCCCACATTGGTTTCGAACGTATTGGAGATCAGGCCGGAAAAACCCGGCGACCATTCCTTGGCGAGATCACCGTAATTGACCTCGACCGTGCCCGCGACATTGAGGCCCGGATTGTCGAGCGGCTTGCGCGTGACGAGATTGACGAGGCCGGAGATATTGCCCTCGATCATGTCGGCGCTGACGTTCTTGTAGATTTCGACGCGCCCGAGCAGTTCGGGCGACACGTCGTTGAACGACAGGGTGCGGCCGCCATTGGCGGAAAAGATGTCGCGCCCGTTCAAGGTCGACAGGACGTAAGGCAGGCCGCGGATGATGACATTGGAGCCTTCGACCGAGAAGCGGTCGGGATCGTCGCGGCCTTCGAAGCGCGAGATGTTGACCCCCGGGACACGCTGCAGCGCTTCGGCCACCGAACGGTCGGCGAGGGCGCCGATATCCTCTGCCGTGATCACGTCGACCACGGTATCGGCGTTCTCCTTGAAATCCTGCGCCGATTCGAGCGACTGGCGATAGCCGCTGACGATGATCAGGTTTTCGGGATCGAGACCTTCGGGAATGCCCGCTTCGTTCTCGCGCGTCTCCTCCTCGTTCGGATCGGCATCCTGCGCATAGGCCGGCGATGCGGTCAGCGCGCCGATGGCCAGGCCCGAAGCGGTGGTGAGAGCGATCAGGCGCCGTGAAAGCGTGGCTTCGGCCTGAGTTGCGATGCGCAGCATATATCCTCCTCCGATGATCGGGCATCTCGGTGCCAGATCTTTCAAGAACGTGTCGGATACCTGTCATTGTTAGCGTTCACAAGGCACTAAAGTGAACGTTATCAATCTGCGTTGCATTTTCGCATCACCGGGTTCCGCGTGACGAAAAATCGGCTACAAAGATGCGATGGGAGCGGTTCGGGACATGCAGAAGGGTATCGAAAGGATCGTGATCGTCGGTGGGGGAACCGCCGGCTGGATGGCGGCTGCCGCGCTGTCGCGTATTTCGGGTAAGAGCGGCGCGAAGGGGCCGGTCGCGATCGAGCTGGTCGAATCGGAAGCGATCGGCACGGTCGGCGTGGGCGAAGCGACTATCCCGCCCTTCGTGGATTTCAACAGACTGCTCGACATCGACGAGCGCGCAATGCTGTCTGCCGTCCAGGGCACCTTCAAGCTCGGCATTCAGTTCGTGAACTGGGGCAATCAGGGCGACAGCTACATTCACCCCTTCGGAAATTACGGATACGAGGTGGACGGGGTGTCCTTCCACCATTTGTGGCAGCGCAATCGCATGAGGGGCGACAAGCGCCCGATCCAGGTCTTCAACCTCGAAACGATGGCAGCGCATTTCGGCAAGTTCGCGCGCACCGAAGACTATAATCGCGACGACATGCCGCCGATGAATTACGCTTATCACATCGATGCGGGCGCCTATGCGCGGTTCCTGCGCGCCTACGCCGAGAAACGCGGCGTCGTCCGGCGCGAGGGGCGGGTGGCCGAGGTTCGCCGCGATGGCGAAAGCGGCGATGTCGCGGCGCTGGTCCTCGACGACGGCAGCACGATCGCGGGCAATCTGTTCGTCGATTGCAGCGGTTTTCGCGGGCTCCTGATCGAGCAAGCGCTGGAAACCGGATACGAGGAATGGACGCATTGGCTACCCTGCGACCGGGCCGTCGCCCTGCCGTGCAAGCGCGACGACGGATCGCCCCCGCCGCCCTTCACTCGCGCGACCGCGCACCGGGCGGGCTGGCAATGGCAGGTGCCCCTGCAGCATCGCAACGGCAACGGCCACGTCTATGCGAGCGCGCATATGGAGGATGGCGAGGCGCACGATATCCTCGTCGCCAACATGGCGGGCAAGCCGACCGCCGAGCCGAATTTCCTGCGCTTCGTGACCGGGCGCCGCCGCAAGTTCTGGAATCACAACGTCGTGGCGCTGGGGCTTGCGGCTGGGTTCATGGAGCCGCTCGAATCGACTTCGATCCATCTCATCAACACGGGGATTAACAAGCTGGTCGCCCTGCTCTCGCTGGACGGCATCACCGAAACGCAGCGCAGCGCTTTCAACCGGCTGACCAACAAGGAATACGAACGGATCCGGGATTTCCTGATCCTGCATTATCACGCCACCGCGCGCGACGATTCCGAATTCTGGAATTACTGCCGCACGATGAGCGTGCCCGACAGCCTGACCGAGAAGATGGAGCTGTTCCGCGCCAACGGACAGATCTTCCGCGAGGACGACGAATTGTTCACCGAAACCAGCTGGGCGGCTGTGATGATGGGGCAGGGGATCAAGATGGGCGGCCATAATGTAATGGCGCACGGCATCGCCGATCAGGGCGTGGCGAAGGAGGTCGACGGGATCGAGCAATCGATCCGCTTCCTCGTCGAGCATATGCCCGGTCATGGCGACTATCTGCAACGCTATTGCCCGGCGCCCCCGGCATGACGGCGCTTCGCCGATCCGCCGGTCGCCCGGCCGTTCAACCCGATTGCGGCCCAGTGCGCGCCAAGCTAAGAATACCGCCAATGGAACCGGTTACGCAGGCGTAGAACCTGCGGCTATCAGAAGAGGATGAATGCGATGGCCCTTGCACCCGACATAGCGTCGAGCACCGACCCCCATAAGATCGATCCCGATACGCCGCCGGTCGAAGCGCCGGGCCTGCAATATTTCGTCTTTGGCCTGTTCTTCATCTTCGGCGGAATCACCTCGCTCAACGATGTGATCATTCCCAAGCTGAAAGAGCTGTTCACGCTCAACTATACCCAGGCGATGCTGGTGCAGTTCTGCTTCTTTACCGCCTATCTCCTGATCGGGATCCCCGGCGCCAAGCTGGTCAAGCGCCTCGGCTATATGCGCGGCGCGGTGGCGGGCCTCGTCACCATGATGCTGGGCTGTCTGATGTTCATCCCCGCCAGCCAGACCGCGACATATTGGGTGTTCCTGTTGGCTCTGTTCGTGCTCGCGAGCGGCGTTGTGATCGTGCAGGTCGTCGCCAATCCGCTCATCTCGCTGCTCGGCTCGCCGCGCACCGCGCATAGCCGCCTGACCTTTGCGCAGGCATTCAACTCGCTCGGCACCACGATTTTCCCCCTCGTCGGTTCGGTGGTTATCCTCGGAAGCCTCGCCACCGTGACCGCCGATCAATTGTCGGGCGCCGAACTCCAGGCGTATCGCCAGGCGGAGAGTGAGGCGATCTGGCAGGGCTATCTCGGCGTCGCCATTCTCATCGGTCTGGTCGCCTTGGCGGTGTGGCTGTTCCGAAACCGCCTTCAGGGCGAAAAGCACGAAGCCTCGTCAGGTCTTGCCGGGCTGGACCTTCTGAAGCGCAAGCGGTTCGGCTTCGGCGCGCTGTGCATCTTCCTCTATGTGGGGGCCGAAGTTTCGATCGGATCGATCATCATCAACTATCTCGCCTTGGAGCGCGTGCTGGGCCAGCCGGAAAGCGTCATCGGCTGGATGATCGGCCTGTATTGGGGCGGCGCAATGGTGGGCCGCTTCATCGGCTCGGCCATCTTGCGCGTGTTTTCGCCCGGCAAGATCCTGGCTTTCAACGCCGCGGGTGCGATCTTGCTGATCGCGATCAGCGCCAGCACGAGCGGGACGCTTGCGGGCTACAGCCTGCTCGCCGTCGGTCTGATGAATTCGATCATGTTCCCGACCATCTTCTCGCTCGCCTGCGAGAAACTGGGCCCGCGCGCGGCGGACGGGTCAGGGATCATCAACGTGGCGATCTTCGGCGGCGCGGTCGTGCCGTTGGCTTTCGGCGCGCTGGCGGACCTTTCGGGTAGCCTCGCCTTCGCGCTGATCCTGCCCGCCATCTGCTATGCGATCATCGCCAGCTTCGGCCTGTTCGCGCGACGGCCCGCCTGACCAAGTCTGAGTGCGTCCGGGCGGTTCGCGTAAATCGCGCACCGCCCGGACGGTCTTGATACGCTGAATTAACCATTCTCCTTTAACGTCCCACCCATGCATGACGGGACTCTGGATCGCACGATGAATGTCGAGGCGGCATGGGATGCGCTGACGCAGACCAATCTGTGCGTCCAATTCGCGCTCGACGGCACGATCGTCTGGGCCAATCGCCTCTTTCTCGAGACGATGGGATACCGGCTGGAAGAGATCGCCGGGCGGCACCACAGCCTGTTCTGCACCAAAGACCCTTCCGGGTCGGAGAAATATCGCACCTTCTGGCGGCGTCTCGCCGAAGGCCAGTCCGATAAGGGCACTTATCGTCGCATGGCCAAGGACGGCTCGATCGTTCGACTGCGCGCCAATTACAGTCCGGTCCGCTCAGCCGATGGCGACGTCGTCGGTGTGCTCAAGATCGCCTCGGACGTGACGGAAGAGGTCCTGCGCCAATCGCGCTTCCAGGCTCTTTCGGATGCGGTGCGCCATTCGCACGCGGTCATCGAATTCGGCCTCGATGGCGAAATCCTCGACGCCAATCCGGTCTTCCTCGACCTGTTCGGCTATACTGGCGAAGACCTGTTCGGGAAGCATCACCGCATTCTGTGCAAGACAGGTCATGCGCAAGGCGACGAATATCGCCAGTTCTGGGAACGGCTGACGAAAGGAGAGCACGCATCGGGGCGGTTCTGCCGGATCGATCGCAAGGGCCGGGACGTCTGGATCCAGGCGACCTACAATCCCGTCATGGACCTCGAAGGCAAGCCCTTTCGGATCGTGAAGCTCGCGACGGATATCACCCGCGAGGTCGAGTTGGAGAGCTCGATTTCGGCCCAGCTGTCGGATAGCGAATCGCTGCGCGCCGAACTGGGCGGTCAGAAGGCCGAACTCGAGCGGATGCTGTGCGAGGTGCAGCGCATCGTCACGACGATTTCCGGGATCGCGACGCAGACCCAAATGCTCGCGCTCAATGCCACCATCGAAGCGGCGCGCGCGGGCGAGCACGGTTCAGGCTTCTCAGTCGTCGCGCGCGAGGTCAAGGAATTGGCCAACGCCACCCGCCGGTCGACCGATCAGGCCGAGCAGATGCTCAGGAGCCGTGCCGCCTGATCAATCGCAGTCAGGGGTGGGGCGCGAGCCCGATCTCGACCCCGGTCTTGTCGGTCAGCGCGAATTTGTCGACAAGATCGGCGCTCGCTCGGTTAAGACCGATGACCTGAACGCTGCGTCCATTGCGGCGCATCCGCTCAACCACCTTGTCGAGCGCGCCGACCGCGCTGATGTCCCAGAAATGCGCCTTCGATACGTCGATCACCACATGGTCGGCGGGATCGGGCTGTGTGCTTTCCGGGCCGAGTGCCGCCTCGAACCGTTCCACGCTGGCGTAGAAGATCTGGCCCTTGGCGGTGTAGGTCGCGATGTCGCCTTCCGGTCCGCTGGTCCGGGTCCGCTTGACTTCGAACAGGGTCATCACCTTCTGGGTGAAGAAGGCGCCCGACAAGAGCACGCCCGCCGCCACGCCGAGGGCGAGGTTGTGCGTCGCCACCACCACGCCGACCGTCGTCAGCATGACGATGCTCGACTGCCAGGGATGCTTGGCGAGATTGGGGATCGAATTCCAGCTGAACGTCCCGATCGAAACCATGATCATGATCGCGACGAGCGCAGGCATTGGCACCTGACCGACGAGGCCGCCGAGCAGGAACAGCATGATAAGGAGCGAAAGACCGGCGACGAAGGTCGACAGGCGCCCGCGCCCGCCGCTCGTCACATTGATGACCGACTGGCCGATCATCGCGCAGCCGCCCATCCCGCCGAACAGGGCCGCGACGATGTTGGCAACGCCCTGACCGGCGCTTTCGCGGCGCTTGTTCGATCCGGTATGGGTCATGTCGTCCACGATCTGCGCGGTCAGCAGCGATTCCAGCAGACCGACCGCCGCCATCGTCAGCGAATAGGGTGCGATGATCTGGAACGTCTCCCACGTCAGCGGCACGTCGGGCAGGACGAGATAGGGCAGGCCCTCGGGCAGTTCGCCCATATCGGCCACCGTGTTGACCGGCGTGCCCAGCCAGATGGCGAGCGCGGTCAGCACCACGATCGCGACGAGAGGGCTGGGGATCGCGGTGGTGAGACGCGGGAAGAGGTAGATGATGGCGAGCGCTGCGGCGACCATGATCCAGGCTTCCATGCCGACGCCCGGATTGCCGGGCAGGAGTTGCGGCAATTGGGCCATGAAGATCAGGATCGCCAGCGCGTTGACGAAGCCGGTGATGACGCTTCGGCTGACGAACTGCATCAATAGGTCGAGCCGCAACAAAGCAGCAATGCCCTGGAACACGCCCATCAGGATTGTCGCGGCGAAGAGATATTCGACCCCGTATTCGCGCACCAAGGGAATCACCACCACGGCCACCGCGGCAGTCGCCGCGCTGATCATCCCGGGCCGCCCGCCGGTAAACGCGATCACCATCGCGATCGCCACCGAGGCATAGAGGCCGACGCGCGGATCGACGCCCGCGATGATCGAGAAGCCGATCGCTTCGGGGATCAAAGCGAGGGCGACGACGATCCCGGCCAGGATGTCGGCGCGGATGTTCGAGAGCCAGTCGCGCTTGATTGCGCTGGTGTTGATCATGGTCTGTCCGTGGGTCTGGGCCGCGGGAAAAGCCTCGTAAGGAGGGCTCGCGGCGAAAGAATCGCACTGCCTATGGCCGATGCTGCATTGCAACACAACCCGTCCGCGTCGGCTCGGGTTCTATGCTCCCATGCCGTTCGCAGATCACGGTCACGCGCCTGCCGATGGTCGGGGACGCGCCATTGCCCTTCGTGGGGGAGGCGTTAGGGTTGGAGCGTTGAATTTTCAGGGGAAGGGGTTTCTCGTTCATGTTTCGCACTATTCTCGCCACCGGCGCCGCCGCCGTCGCGTTGACTACCGCGCTTGCCACCGCAGCGCCCGCGCCGCTTCTGGCTCAGGAGACCGCCAGCCTCAGCGCGCCGCAAATCGAATTCACCGAATGGACGCTCGACAATGGTCTGCGCGTCATCGCGATTCCCGTCGACAGCACCGGCCAGGTCACGACATCCTTGTGGTACGAGGTCGGATCGAAGCATGATCCCGAAGGCCGCAGCGGCTTCGCGCATCTTTTCGAACATATTCTCAGCCGCAAGACCGAGAACATGTTCTACAACCAGATATACGGCCTCACCGCCGATGTCGGCGGCACGCGCAACGCCTCGACCGGGTCGGACCGCACGAATTATTACGAGACCGTTCCGGCGGCCTATCTCGAAACCATGCTGTGGACGCATCGCGAGCGCATGTTCAAGCCGGTGGTCGATCAGGAAGTGTTCGACCGCGAGCGCGACGTGGTGAAAGAGGAATTGCGCCAGCGTGTCCTTGCGCCGCCTTATGGCCGGTTTCAGCGCTTCGTCCTTGCCGAAAATGCCTATGACGTGCTGCCGCAGCGGCGGCCGGGGATCGGGTCTATCGAGGATCTCGACAGTGCCACGCTCGACGATGCGCGCGCCTTCCACCAGGCCTATTACGGACCCGACACCGCGACGCTGATCGTGGCTGGGAATTTCGAGATGGCCAATCTGCGCGCCCTCGTCGACGAGTATTTCGCCGACATCCCGCGCCGCGCCAATCCGGTCGACCTGACGATCTCGGCGCGCGAACCGCAGCGCACCCAGCCGCGCAGCTTCGTCGCCACCGCGCCCAACGTGCCGCTGCCCGTAGCGGGCACTTTGTGGAAGGGGCCGGGCGCGGGCGAGGCGGATGCCGCCGCGCTCGACGTGATGGCTGCGGTGATGGCGCGGGGACAAAACAGCCGCCTTTACGATGCGCTGGTGCGCAGCGGGCAGGCGGTGGACGCCTCGCTGTTCTATTCGGAAAGCGAGGAGGGCGGCTTCATCGCCAGTTTCGCGATCACCAATCCGCAGGCCGATGCCGACGCTGTCGAGGCTACGCTCAGAGCCGAACTCGATCGCATCCGCAGCGAGCCGGTGACCGCCGCCGAACTGGCCGAAGCCAAGAGCGAGCTGTTCTCCGATTCGCTCAGCCGCCGTGAGACCGCGCGGGGCCGCGCGTTCGAACTGGGCGAGGCCCTGGTGTCGACCGGCAATCCCCGCGCCGCCGATGCGCGGCTGGAAGCGATCGGGCGGGTGACCGCCGCAGATGTCCAGCGCGTGGCGGCAAAATGGATGGACCCGCAGGCGCGCGTCGACATGCGCTATGTCGCCGGCGAGGAAAATCCGGCGGCCTATGCCAATCCGGTGCCTATGCCGACCTTCCGCAGCCTGCCCGCCGCGACGGGCGAGCCGCTCGCGGTCCTTCCCGAAGGCCAGCGGCAGGAGCCGCCCGGGCCGGGCATGGTGCCCAGCGTCGAGCGCGCCGAAATCGTCGAGCAGAACCTTGCAAACGGCGTCTCGGTCGTCGCGGCGCAGACCGGCGACGTGCCGATCGCGACCATGACCGTGCTCGTCCCCGGAGGATCGATCAGCGATCCGCGCATGAAGGCGGGCCTTGCCAATATGGCGGCCAGCATCGCCGATCAGGGCACGGCTGACATGAGCGCGCAGGAAATCGCGCAGAAGCTCGAATCGCTGGGCGCCAGCTTCGGCGCGACGGCGGGTTCGGAAGGCTCGTTCTTCAGCCTGACCGCTCCCGTCGCCAACATGGCGGCCGCGGGTGAAGTTCTCGCGGCGGTCATCAAGGGCGCGACCTATCCCGAGGATGCGTTCGAGCGTGAGCGGAAGCGCGCTATCGACGGCTTGGCGGTGTCGCTCAAGGATCCCGGCGCGCTCGCCAGCATGGTCGCGCGGCCCGTCCTTTACGGCGATGCGCCGTACGGGACGCTGCCCGGCGGGACGCAGGCGAGCCTTGCCTCGCTGACGCGCGAGGATCTGATCGCCCATCGCGAGACATACTGGCACCCCGCGCGCACCAAGGTCATCGTCAGCGGCGGGATCGCGCCCGATCAGGCGGTGGCGCTGACGAATGCGCTGTTCGGCAACTGGCAAGTGGCGAGCGCGCCGCCCGCCGAAATCGCCCAACCGACAGGCGCGGGCGAGCCGGTCCGCACGGTCGTGATCGACATGCCCGATGCGGGCCAGGCGGCGGTCTATGCCGGCTTGCGCGCCCCTTCGCGCACCGATGGCGATTATTACGCGCTCGAGATCGCCAATGCGATCCTCGGTGGCGGATCGAGCGGGCGGTTGTTCGAAGAGGTGCGCACCAAGAGGTCGATCAGCTACGGGGCGGGGAGCGGCCTCATTACCGACCGCCTCGTCGCCTCTTCGCAGACCCAGAACGCGACTGCGGATGAAGTCGTTCAGGTCTTCCTCGACGAGTTCGACCGGCTGGGCAGCGAAGCGGTCGCCGACGATTTGCTGAACCGCCGCCGCCTCTATCTGGGCGGCAATTACGCACGCAGCCTCGAAACCTCGGGCGGGTTCAACGCCATCGTCGCGAACCTCATCCTCGACGGGCTGGAGCCTGCCGAGGCCGCGCGCTACGCGGATCGCTTGCAGGCGGTCTCGCCCGAAGCTGCGGCCAAGGCTGCGGCGGATTACGTGACGGCGGACAAGGCAAGCATCATCGTGGTCGGCAATGCAGCCGAATTCCTCGACGATCTGCGCGCGATCCGGCCCGATGTGGAAGTGATCCCGGCGGCTTCGCTCGACCTGTCGAGCAGGGATCTGGGTCTGGACTGATTTGCCGGAGGAGGGAGGGGGCCTAAGCCTCCTCCCGCTCCACCGCCTGCCGCGCCCACATCTCGGCATAGAGCCCGTCCCCGCGGAGCAATTCGCCATGGGTGCCGCGCTCCGCCAGGCGCCCGTGTTCGAGCACCAGGATCGCGTCGGCATCGGCGATGGTCGAGAGCCGGTGCGCAATCGCCAGCGTGGTGCGGTGTTCCGACACCCGATCGAGCGTCGCCAGAATGCCCTGCTCGGTCCGCGAATCGAGCGCGCTGGTTGCCTCGTCCAGCAAGAGAATGGGCGGATCCTTGAGGAGTGTGCGCGCGATGGCGACGCGCTGCTTTTCGCCGCCCGACAATTTCAGGCCGCGCTCGCCCACCTCGGTGTCGAAACCGTCGGGCAGAGCCTCGATAAACGGCAGGATCGCCGCGTCGCGCGCCGCCCGCTCGATCTCGTCGATATCAGCGCCCTCGCGCCCATAGGCGATGTTGTAGCCGACCGTGTCGTTGAACAGCACGCTGTCCTGCGGGACGATGCCGATCGCGGCACGCAGGCTCTTTTGCTCGACCTGCGAAATATCCTGGCCATCGATCAGGATGCGTCCGCTCCAAGGATCGTAGAAGCGGAACAGAAGCCGCGCGATCGTGCTCTTGCCGGCGCCCGACGGACCCACGATCGCGGTGTGGCTTCCCGCCGGAACCTCGAAACTCAAATTATGGAGAATGGTCCGCTCGGGCTCGTATCCGAATCTGACATTATCGAACGCCAATGTCGGGCGGCGGACGATCAGAGCGGGAGCATTGGGTCGGTCCGCGACTTCGACCTCGGTATCCATCAGAGTGAACATCTGCGCCATGTCGACCATGCCCTGGCGGATCGTGCGATAGACGAAGCCCAAAAGGTCGAGCGGGCGGAAGAGTTGCATCAGATAGGTGTTCACGAAGACGAGATCGCCCACCGTCAGGTCGCCCCGGCTCCAGCCCCACACCGTATAGGCCATCGCGCCCGCCATCAGCAGATTGGTAATGAGCGCCTGCGCGATATTGAGCATTCCGAGCGAGGCATCGGATTTGATCGCGGCTTCGGAATAGGCGCGGGCGGAGTTGGCGTAGCGTTCTTCCTCGCGGTGCTCGGCGCCGAAATATTTGACCGTCTCGTAATTCAGCAGTGAATCGACGGCGCGCGACAGGGCGGTGCCATCGAGATCGTTCATCTCGCGCCGGAGATGCGTGCGCCATTCGGTAATCCGCTGCGTCACGAGGATATAGGCGACTACGGTGAGGCCGGTGGCGGCGACCAGACCCCAGCCGAAATTGAGATAGAAGATCACCGCCACCGCGACGAGTTCGATGATCGTCGGCGCGATGTTGAAGAGGAGGAAATAGAGCATCGAATCGATGCTCTTCGTCCCGCGCTCGATGATCTTGGTCACCTCGCCCGTGCGGCGCGAAAGGTGGAAGCGCAACGACAGGCGGTGAAGGCGGCGGAACACGTCTTCGGCCAGATGGCGCGTCGCTTCCTGCCCGACGCGTTCGAACACGATGTTCCTGAGATTGTCGAAGGCGGTCCCCGCGAACCGGCCCAGCCCGTAGGCAAGCACCAGCGCCATCGCGAGCATCGCGGCCTCGCCCATCTCGCCCGCCATCGCGTCGACGGCCTTCTTGTAGGCGAAGGGCAGCGCCAGCGTCACTGCCTTGGCCAGCAGCACCAGCACCAACGCGATCACGATGCGGCGTCGCAACCCCGCATTCTCCCGCGGCCAGAGATAGGGGAGGAACCGCTTGAGGATCGCCCAGCTTTCGGCGTCGATCGGTTTGGTCTGTGTCGGGGTTTCGGGGGGCACGGCGCGAAGATGGGGACTTGGAGGCGATCCGGCAATGCGAACGCTCGGATGCGTCGGTCAGAGGGCAGGGCCGGAACCGCTCGCCCATCCGCGGATTGCCTGTCGAAGATCGTTCGCTTATATTTTTCGCGCTTCATCGCACCTGCAACAGGACTGTTTGCGAGACGGAACGCCGGGGTCCTTTCATGCAGATAGCAATCACAATTCTGGCCCATAACGAAGAGCGGCGCATCGGCGCCTGCCTGGCGACCCTCCCCCTGGACGATGCGGACGTGACTGCCACGGTGGTCGTCAATGGGAGCAGCGACCGCACGGCCGACATCGTCCGAGAATTCGAACCGCGCGGCGTAAGGCTCGTCGAATATGCCGAACCGGGCAAGTCACGGAGCTGGAACCGCTTCGTGCTCGACGAGGCGCCCGAGGCCGATATTTTCGTTTTCGTCGATGGCGATGCCGTGCTGGCGCCGGGATCGATCGGCGCGCTCGCTGATTGCCTTGCGCGCCACCCGGAGGCCAATGCCGCCGCCGGCTTGCCTCTGAACGGTCGGAGCATGGCGTTCTACCAGCGCTCGATGCTGAACACGCAGGGCTTCTTCGGCGATTGTTACGCGCTGAGCGGGGCTTTCGTGCGGGCCATGCGCGTAAGCGGTGTGCGCTTGCCCGACGATCTCGTCGGGGACGACAGTCTCGTCAACGCGCTCGCCAACACCGATCTCGGCGCGGATCGCGATTTTCGTAGGGGTGCCGTGGTCCAGTGTCTGGGGGCGGGCTTCTATTGCGAGCCAAATCCGATAACGCCCGCCGGGTTGCGGCGCCAGATGAAGCGCATGGAATCCTACGCCCTGCGCTATTTCCAGAACCGCATCTTGAGCGACATCATGCAGAACGAGGGAGCCCGAATGATCCCGGGGCGGCTGGCGAATATCTACTGCCTTTATCTCGATCGCCTGCGCCCGCGGCTCAACCCGCTGTGGTTTGAATTCGATCGCCGGGCTCTGGCACGGATAAGGGCCGCCGCCTGATCAGGTCGAGGCTTTCATCGACCAGGGCGCGCCAACCGAACCACATCACCGCCGCATAGGTCAGCGCTCCGACCATCGCGAGTGCCAGCAGGCGAAGCGGGGCGGGCCAGTCGGGCAGGATCGTCCGCACCGCCGCCACCGCGCACGCCATGACCAGGCAGCCGACCGTCGCGGGAAGGATCGCACGCAGGAACTGCATCGCGCCCACCTTCACGATCGGCAATGTCAGCACGAGCGTCGCGATCAACAGGACCGGCGCAGCGACCCACCAGGCGTGGACCAGCCCGAACGGACCGTTGGTGATCCCGACGAGGAAGCACAGGGGAAACAGGACCGCTCCGATAAGGCCCGTATAGACCGAGATCCGCGCATGTCCGGTTGCATTGGTCGCAGGCGCGCACACGATCTGGAGTGCCATAGCCGGCATGACGAGAGCCAGGCCCGCCACGATCGGCGCCATCGGCAGCCACTTCTCGCCGAAAATCGTCCCGATCGCTTCGGGCGCGGTCAGGGCAAGTCCGATATAGATCGGCGCCGTGATCAGCGCGACCGCGCGCAGCGTGCGGATGAAATAGGACCCGAGCGGGCGGCCCTGCTTGTGCATCTCGGCATAGGCGGGAAAGGCGACCTCGTTCAGCGGCGGGAGGAATCGCCCGGTGACGATCAGGGTGAGGAACAGGGCTTCGGAATAGAGGCCCAGATCGTAGGGTTCGAACACGCGGCCCGCGATGAAGATGTCGCTCTGGCTCTGGACGATCCACAGCAGCTGGACGACCGTCATCGCGCCGCCATAGCTCACCATCGCGCCCGCACCGCGGAAGTCGAAGACCGGCCAGACCAAAAGGCGCGACGACACTGTCAGCACCAGCGCCCGCGCGAAGAAGGCGAGCAGCGGTGCATAAACCAATGCCCAGACGCCGAAATCGAACCAGGCGAGCGTCAGCGCGCTGACCGCCCCAGTCACGGCGCCCGCCATATTGGCGACTCCTTGCGAGCGGAAGGCGATCTCACGCGAGAGAAGCGCGCTTGGAAGTGCAATGAAGGGTGTGGTCAGGAACAGGGCCGCCTGCACGCGCAGCATGTCGGCCACGATCGGCTCGCCGTAATAGTCAGCCGCCAGCGGCGCGATCAGGAACTGCGCGATGGCAAGCGATCCGTTGAGCAGGAGGAGAAGCGCGAAGACCTGTCCGATCTTCCTGCGATCGATCTCGGCTTCCTGCACCAGCGAATTGGCGAATCCCCATCCGTTCATGAAGGCAAGGGCGGCGAGCACCACCTGGCTCATGGCGAACAGGCCGTAATCGCTGGGTTCGAGCAGGCGAACCACCATCAGGGTGGAAACCCAGGTGATGATCTGGGCCGTGATCTGGCTGCCATATCGCCAGGCGAGCGCATGGCGAACGCGGCCGGCAAACCCTCCCGCCTCGGATCCCCTATATAGACTCCCGCCCGCGCGCACCGCGCTCGCGTCATCCGCATTCGCGCCGGGCTGCGTCGCGGAGGCCGGATGCTGATTGTCGTCGGGACCCGTCATAGGAAGCGGCGATAGAGCCGAATCGTTACCAAGGCGAGCAACGCTTCCGTGGTGAAGCGAATCATGGTTGCGAGAATCGGCGGCGAATTCGGGTCCGAATCCCAAAAAGCCAGGGCGGGACGGATTTCTGAAGCCGATTCCCGGGATTCGGTCACAGATCCGATGCCGATTCACCGGCAAATGGACGGTGAATCGGGGGCGCGAATCCCGATTCCGATGGGTATGAGGCTTAAAACCGGATTTGGTTCCTCGCCAACGTCGAAAAAATTGGCCCAAAAAACGCCGGAATTCTGCGCTTTTTTGACGATGGCGAAACAAAATTGCAAAAAGCCGTTGACCGAATCCCGAGTGCCCCCTAGATGGACCTCACCGACGCGGCGCTGGCGGCTTCCACCGCCCACCGCAACGGTCGCCAACATCGAGAGACAGCCGGTCCCCCCGGTGAAAACTGGGGGAACGAAAGCTGTCCCTCATTACATTGTTGAGCGGCTCTTTGACATCGTTGGTTTTTGATGAAGGGACATGTGGGCGACGGCGCCTGGTCCGGGGGTTTTAAGGCTCCGGATACCAGTAACCAAGCCGATTGCCACATCCTTCCAGTGCTCCACGCATTGGATGTGATGATGCATGTTCATTCGTATCCATTACGTTTGACAGTGCAGGTATCGGCTCCTTGAAGCTCTTGCTTGTTCGGTTAGCGGCTTAACCGCCGTACCTTACAGGTAAGTGACACAAACTTGAGAGTTTGATCCTGGCTCAGAACGAACGCTGGCGGCATGCCTAACACATGCAAGTCGAACGAGACCTTCGGGTCTAGTGGCGCACGGGTGCGTAACGCGTGGGAACCTGCCCTTAGGTTCGGAATAACAGTTAGAAATGACTGCTAATACCGGATAATGTCTTCGGACCAAAGATTTATCGCCTTTGGATGGGCCCGCGTTGGATTAGATAGTTGGTGGGGTAATGGCCTACCAAGTCGACGATCCATAGCTGGTCTGAGAGGATGATCAGCCACACTGGGACTGAGACACGGCCCAGACTCCTACGGGAGGCAGCAGTGGGGAATATTGGACAATGGGCGAAAGCCTGATCCAGCAATGCCGCGTGAGTGATGAAGGCCTTAGGGTTGTAAAGCTCTTTTACCAGGGATGATAATGACAGTACCTGGAGAATAAGCTCCGGCTAACTCCGTGCCAGCAGCCGCGGTAATACGGAGGGAGCTAGCGTTGTTCGGAATTACTGGGCGTAAAGCGCGCGTAGGCGGTTACTCAAGTCAGAGGTGAAAGCCCGGAGCTCAACTCCGGAACTGCCTTTGAAACTAGGTGACTAGAATCTTGGAGAGGCGAGTGGAATTCCGAGTGTAGAGGTGAAATTCGTAGATATTCGGAAGAACACCAGTGGCGAAGGCGACTCGCTGGACAAGTATTGACGCTGAGGTGCGAAAGCGTGGGGAGCAAACAGGATTAGATACCCTGGTAGTCCACGCCGTAAACGATGATAACTAG